>QWCN01000006.1_pt1 | contig 277016 bp, 238 predicted proteins | sample 1972711 | NCBI WGS metagenome assembly QWCN01 (sample SAMN09866707, study PRJNA288562) | Human gut metagenome isolate term1_stool, whole genome shotgun sequencing... | isolation source: gut | host: Homo sapiens | place: USA: California | reverse complement strand
AAAATTAGAAATATATGAAATAACAAAAGAAGAATATGAATTAGCAAATGGGATAAATGTATTTGAAGATGCAACATATAGAGGAAAAGAAAATCATCGGTATTTATCAATAAAAATCTATGTGTATTCAGAAGAAACACAAAATTACGAATTAGTAACACTTAGCGAAATAAAATTCGCAGAGGGAACACCACATTGCTATGATGGTAAATCATATTTAAAAATTGGAGATACAGAATATAGTGGGAATTTTGATGCAGCTTTAAATCTTGCTGGGAATTGTAAAATCATAAAGATATTCTCAAGTTCTGAGTCATTTTCATTTAGAATAAATGATAATCAAAATGAAGGAGAAAACTAATGAAAAAAATATTAATCGCAATAAGCATATTTATGTTATTAATTTGCGCAGGGTGTGTACCAACACTTTATCCAATAGAAACTGGAGAGTATTATGCAGAAGGTGAAAAAGAAAACAAAGTTTTCAAGAAAGCAAAATTAGAAATGTATGAAATAACAAAAGAAGAATATGAATTAGCAAATGGGATAAATGTATTTGAAGATGCAACATATAGAGGAAGAGAAAATCATCGTTATTTATCAATAAAAATCTATGTGTATTCAGAAGAAACACAAAATTATGAATTAGTAACACTTAGTGAAATAAAATTTGCAGAGGGAACACCACATTGTTATTATGGTAAATCATATTTAAAAATTGGAGATACTGAATATAGTGGAAAATATACTGCAGCTTTAGCATTTGATTTAGGTAATGAAAAGCACATAAGTGTTTTTTCTGATCAAAAAGGATATAAAGAATCATTTGAATTTGCATCAAATAGAAATCAAAATGAAGGGGAAAACTAATGAAGAAAATTATTAAATTTATACTAGTATTTGTAATAGTAATTACTTTGGGAATATTCAATAGTAGTAAAGTATTTGCAAAGGAGGATGATAATCCTTTTGATAACAACATTACTGAAATATCACCTCAAAATATTGGTGGTGGGGGTAGTATTTCAATAGATGATAGTAGTTTAATTGAAGATATAGAGGCTCACTTAATAAAAAAGTTTAATACTAGCAATTGGAGTCTTAAGAAAAGTGAATCAACTGAAAAATTATTAGGCATCAAACCAATTGAAATGCAAAGTAATGACTTTCCTAAAAGTGAAATATTAACAGTTGTAAAAAATTTAAATCTAGAGAGTAGTTATGGTGGCTGTGGCCCTATCGCAATGATAGGAATGGCTGATTATTTTGCCAGATGTTTGAATTTTAATGAAATAATGCAAAACCCATATAGCTCAAGTGATAGATATGAACTAGCTTATGAAATGTTTTCTAATGTTAAGACATATGAGGTTACTGATGATAGTACTGGTTCGAAACAAACATTCTCATTTCCTGGAAGTTGCGAAATTAGTTTTAATGCTTTAATGGCAAATCATGGATTGAAAAACGTAATTGTCGCACGTGATTTAGGATGCATTGGTAAAAAATCAGATAAAATTTCGATAATAAAAAAACAAATTGATAAGGGTATGCCAGTTACCACGTATACGCTTTTTGCCGGGGCAGGAGATTTATCTAGTCACTATGTAAACGTGTATGGTTATGAATTATGGAAAGGAACAGATGCTAACGGAAAAGAAATAGAACATCTTGTCTTTATGATAAGACCAAATTGGAAAGAAGCACTCAATAAAAAAGTTTACATGGATTCGGATATATTCTTAAATTCAATAAGTGGGATTATCAAGTATGAAATAAATTATGATGAATACATTCATTTATATCCACCAACTATTCTTAATGGTCTTGTAAATGGAGCTGGCTTGGGTGAATATATTAATCAAGAAGAACAAAAAACAGTATTAACTACAAATGGCGATATAATAAAAACTAATAGATTAAGATGTAGTTGGATAGAAAATAAACAATTAGTCTTATCTGCTAACCGAATGCCTCATGATACTGCCTATCTTGAATTAGAATTTGAATATAAAGTTAGAAAAGCAGATTTTTATTTATCTTTATGGGGCCCATATGAAAGTTTTAAAGAAGGTAGTAGAGTATCATTAGAATATTTTGATACTAGTAGTGAAACTTGGGTTTCAGCAAAAACAATAAATCCGTTATTAATTCCTAATAATCAGCTAACACCTAAAAAATATACGGCGTTTTTTCCATCTGATGTTAAAAAAATTCGTATATATGTAGAATGTGAAAATGCTGATGCAGAAAGAAATAAAGGAAGAGTAGTATTAAATGATTTACATCTCTATTTTTCAGACTATAGAGCCAAACCTAATCCTGAACATGAACATATTTATACTGATCATTACATACCATTAATTAATCAACTCCATGTCGCATATTGTGATTGTGGTGAAGTTGATCGACAAGCACATGCTCCAGTTATGACAGAAGAAGGTGTAATTTGCTTTTATTGTGGTCATCATATGGTAGATCATGACCATGAATACAATAATGATTATATGTTTAATGATGAAAATACACATTATTCTTTTTGTGAATGTGGTGAAGCAAAAATAGAAGAACACACAATAATAGTAGAAAATGGCTATGATAAATGTACTGGTTGTAATCAAGTATTAAGTGAACATATTCATGAATATAGTTATTTAGAACATAATCAAACAATTCATAAATTACAATGTAGTTGTGGAGATATTAAAACCGAAGAACACACAATAATAGTAGAAAACGGGTATGATAAATGTAATGTATGTAATCAGTCTATAAAAGAACATGTACATGAATACAATAAAGAATACACACTCAATGATGCTAATACACATTATTCTATTTGTATGTGCGGTGAAACAAAGTTAGAAAATCATACATTGATTTATGAAAATGGTAGTGACAAATGTAGTGTTTGTAATCAAATAATAGGTGAGCATGTTCATAGTTATGTTTATTTAAAAAATAACGCAAAAGAACACATGTTACAATGCTTTTGTGGCGATGAAAAAAGTGAAAATCATGACATAGGCTTTGTGGCAACAGGACATGTAGTTGTAAAATGTAGCAAGTGTCAAGCTAGTGTATATGTAGATCATGTTTATTACTATATAAATTCAGAAGATGATCCTAATGAACATTATGCTGAATGCGCATGTGGACAAAGAATAACCGAAAGACATGAGTGTAATGAATATGTTATTGATGATGACCATACTCATCAAATAGTTTGTAAATGTGGTAAATCATATACATATAACCACGTGTTTGAATATTATTATGATGGAATTGATAGTGAGTCACACGTTGGACATTGTGAATGTGGTGCATCAATGCGTATAGCTCATGTAATACTTGAAGAAAATGGTGTAATGATTTGCTTGTTTTGTAGATACATCCCAGAACAATAGTATTTTTTAGCAATATTAGGTTTCTAATATTGCTTTTTTTGACAAAAAATGTTCTCTAGTAATTGCTAATTCATTGTTAAAAAAACAATAATATAGTATAATCAGTTTAACAATGAGGAAATGGCATATGGAAGAAAGAAAATACAAAAGGATTATAGTTTTGGGTTCCACGGGATCAGGTAAAACAGTTTTATCTAATTCAATTTCAAAAAGAACAGGAATACCAGTAGTTCATCTAGACAAAGAATATTGGCTTCCTAATTGGGGACGTCCTACTCAAGATGAATGGATAGAAAAATTATCAACGTTAGTAAATAATGAAGAATGGATAATGGATGGCAATTATATTGAATCACTAGATGAAAGATTAAAACAAGCCGATTTAGTAATTGTTTTAGATATCGAAAAAAATAAATGCATTAGGGGAGTGTTTTTTAGAACTTTAAAAGGCATATTTTTCAAAAGACAAGATCTTAATGAAGGATGCCATGATTCATTTAATACAGAGTATCGTGAATTAATCACATGGGCAAAATTGTTTAAAACAAATTATTATCCAGCATTAATGCACAAATGTTTTCAATATCAAAATGTTGACATTCAAATTTTTAGATCAAGAAAGGGAGCACATGATTTTGTGCAAAAAATATTGAAATGAAAAGAATAACAAAACTAATTTTTGCTATAGGTATTTTTAGCTTTTTATTTTTAATTAGTTGCCATAAAAAAACGACTATGGTAGTTGTTAAATTTGACAATAAATCATATACCATTGAAGCTGGTACAACCATTAGTGAACCAGAAACACCAGTTCGAGAACGATTTGAATTTTTGGGTTGGTATAATGACGATACAAAATTTGATTTTTCAACCAAAATTACAACCAATTTGGAACTAGTATCAAAATGGCAAAGAACCAAATGCTTAATTAAATTTAATACCAATTGTGATGAAGAACTACCAGATATTGAGATTGACTATGGTGCCACATTACCAACTATAAAGAGTTTGGAAAAAGAGGGGTTTGAATTTATCGGCTGGTATAATGGTGATGAAAAAGTAACAGATGCTAATCTAATATATGATGATTTAGAATTAGAAGCAAAATGGCAGTCAAAAACATTTAGGGTAGAATATAGAGATGAAAATGGCAATATAGTTGAAGTAAAACAAGTAGAATATGATAATTGTTTAGATGAGCCAACAGAACCAATAAAAGAAGGTTATGACTTTCTTGGTTGGTATATTGGTAATAATAAATTTGATTTTTCTATGCCAATTACATCAAATAAAAAATTATATATGAGATGGGAAATGAACCGTAAAACATTAAATGAAACTTTGGCTAGTTTAATACCTGAAGTAATTGATTCGGATATTAAATTGCCAATGCAATTAAACAATTCTTCGGCAGTTCTTACATGGAGCTCCTCTAATGAAGAAGTATTTTCTAATTATGGTAAAGTAACTAGATTAACTCAAGATGTTGAAATAGAAATAAGCGTAAGAGTTGAAACTGAATCATATGTTTACAATTTAAGTTTTAAAACAAAAATTGCAAAAATTGATTTAAAACCTCTTAATTATGGTAGCATTGTTAGTGGATATCTATATGACAGTGGTAGTTTTAAAGGATTAACTGATTCAGCTACTCAACAATTAGATATTATAAATTATTCATTTGCGCAAATATCATCAGGAAAATTATATATTTCAGGAAGTATGGATACCGAAAAAATCCTTTCTTATCGTGAAAAAGGTGTAAGAATAGTACTTGCAATTGGTGGCTGGGCAAGTGGTGGATTTAGTACCGCAATGCGTACTGAAAGTAGTAGGAAAGTATTAATAGATTCAATAATGGAGGCACTAAAAAAATATCAATTTGATGGAATTGATATTGACTGGGAATATCCAACAAGCGGTGCTGCAGGAATAGACTATCATCCTAGTGATAAAACTAATTTAACTCTTTTTTGTAAATCATTAAAAGAAGCAATGTTAGCATATCGTAAAGATTTAATATTATCAATAGCAGTAACTACTAGCGATTCATTTTATGATTACAAAGCATTAGATGAATACATTGATATATTTAATTTAATGACCTATGATTACGCAATGGGTAATAATGCTTATCATGATTCTGCTCTATATAGTAGTGCATATGCTAGTTCCAGCATGGACAGAGCTGTTAAATTTATGAGTTCTAGAGTAGATAGTAAAAAAATAATACCAGGTGCTGCATTTTATTGTCGAAGAGGCTTTTTTGCTAGTACAAATAATCAAAACCTTGGCGCAAGCTTATCAACATCAATGGCAAGTAACCCATTAACCTTTGCAAAATTAAAAGAGTTGATGTTAAAAGATACTACATATGTTGAGATGTATGATGAAGTATCTTGTGCTGCGTATATCATAAGAGCTGGTATGTTCTATAGTTACGATAACGAAAGAAGCATCAAAGATAAGTGTGAGTATGTCAAGAATAACAATCTTGGTGGATTAATGTGTTGGGATTTAACGCAAGATTATGTTGATAATGAAGGTACATATGTTTTATTGAATAGTATGTACGTTAATTTGAAAAAAGATGAAAACAGTGCTGAATAGATTTATTTAGCACTATTTTTTTATTAATTCCAGTTGTCAATCTGAAGTATAAATGAAAAAATGTTATATTTAAGTCAAAAAATTAATAAAATATTAAATAATATGTTATAATGTAAATAGATAAAATTACACAACTGTGTAGAAAGGAATTGACATGGATATAGGAAAAAAAATCCAAGAATTAAGAATTAAAAATGGAATGAGTGTTGAAGAATTAGCAAGTGCTATTAATGATACACCTGAAAAAATAAACCAATACGAAAATGATGAACTAGAACCATCATTAGATAAGAAATTAGCTATTGCCAATACTTTTGGGGTAGGACTAGATTATTTTACAATTATCAATCATTATAACTTTGATTCAACAAACCAAAAAAATTATGAAGAAAATGAGGAAACAACATCAGTTGAACCAATTGAAGGAACGGTAGAAGATTCAACTGAACATATAGATCAACCAATTGGTAGTGCATCAGTGAAATATGACGAAGAAACTTATGATACTTTATTTGGCAAAAACTCAACAAGTGCTTTAGCATTTAATATCATTTTTTCAATTTGCTATATTATTGCGGGCTGTATGTTTTTAGGATATGATAAGGCATATTTTGTTAGTATTATTCTCTTTATTTTAGGAATAGGACAAATTACAAGAACAATTTATGGCAATATTAAACAAAAGCAAGTAAAAGCTAATTGGCTTCAAACATATGGTAATCAAAAGCGTGAGTTTACATTTTATGATGATTATATGATTGTTAGAAAAGATGATGCGAGTGAAGAAGAAAAGAAATTTTACTATAATGAGTTTCAACCATTCATTGATACCACAAAATATTTAATAACTGCTCATAAAACTCAACAAGGTTTAATAATCATTATTGATAAAACGACAATTGATAAGGAAGAACTCCCTAATATTACAAATGCATTGCATTTAAGTAATGTTGAAATTATTGGTCAAAACAAACCTGAAGAAACTGGCAATAAAAAATTAAATACCATAGCATGGGTATTGGTGTTCGCTTCGTTTTTTGCGACAGGAATAGTCGGTATTTTATTTCAACTTATAACTAGAAATAATTATTTGTGGATTAACGTATTAAAGAATGTAATTGCCTTATTAATTCCAATTAGTAGCATTGTGGTTGGTATAATTTTTAGAATAAAATATAATTTTAAAAGTATCAAAAATATCGTAGTTGGAATACTAATGTCACTTATGTGTTTCGCATATATTACTCAAGCAATAACAATTAACCATATTGAAAAAGCTGCCAACAATGATGAAATAATGGAAATAATCAATACAAATATGGATGTTACGCTTCCTAGTGATTATTACACTGAATATTTAGATGAAAAATTAGATTATAAGATTGTTTATAATGAAACTGAATATAGTTGTAAATCATGGCGTATAATTTCATTTGCTAATGCTAAAGAAGCAAGAAAAATTACTGAAAGTTTTTTCTCTAAAATCGATTCCCAAAATCCAGTTGAAAGAAAATTTAACCCAGATATTACTGTAGTTACAACATTCAGTGGAAAAAGTTATACACTTAAAGATGATACTTACTTTACTGGCTATATTGAAAAAGAAGATAGTTTAATAGAAGTAGAATTTGATATAACAAGACAAGTTATGTTTGTAATTGTGTATGAAAAGACAAAGTAAAAAAAGCCTCAAAAAGGCTTTTTTATTTACTTTATATAATCATCTAGGTTTAATTTTGATTCGTATTTTATCTTGGAAATATTATCTAAATTATTTAAAACATTATATATTTCTTCAACAATTGCTTTTGGGGTTGATGTCCCACTAAAAAGATGTATTTCTTGATAAATCTTTAAATCATCAAGATTTAATTCATTAACACTTGAAACAAATATTGTATCAACATTATTAATTCTCTTTGCCATTTCATATAATTTAGTAGAGTTGTTACTAATTGAATCACCTACCACAATAATTAAGGTAGGGACATTATTATTTTTAAACAGCTTTAATTCTTGTTGCCTATTTTCGGTAATTTTGCATAGCATGTCTAACTTTTCAATGTTAGGATATTTATTTATTAAAATTTGGTATGCTTCATTTATATCATAAGAAGACATTGTAGTTTGATGGCATAATGCAATTTTACCAGTTATATCTGGTAAATTATTTTCATCATATAGGGTAACGTTAGGGTAAAAACTCATAGCCACTTCTGATTCTGGATGACTTTTTTTACCTATAAAAATAATGTGATAATTATCTTTAATCTTATCTTCCATTGCTTTAAACATTTTTTCAACGTATGGACAAGTTGCATCAACAATATTTAAGCACTTATTAATTGCCTTTTCTTTGATTGCTTCACTAACTCCGTGAGCTGTAAAAACGACAGTCCCAGATTCAATCTTATTTAGTAAATTGTCTCTAGTATCACCATCAAGTACAATCACGTTGTTGTTTTTTAAATAAAGGTTTATATAGTGGTTATGGATTAGGCTTCCTAATAAATAAATGGGTCTTGGTAAATCTTTGTTAGTTATCGTATCACGTACTATTTTAATTGCTCTACTTACACCATAACAAAAACCAATATTTTTAGAAATATATATTTTTCGCATTTATATCACCAACTCTATTATAGCTAAATTGAAAAAAATATGCAAATTCTTTGTTAATCAATTGAAAAAAAATATGAAACTTGATATAATATACAAGTAAATTTAATAAAAAATACTTAGGAGGAAAATATGTCAATTACTACTGCTGATTTTAAGACAGGTATGACAATTCTTTATAACAACCAAATTTTTACAATTGTTGATTTCCAACATGTAAAACCAGGTAAAGGCCAAGCGTTTGTTCGTACTAAATTACGTAACTTAAGAACAGGTACTACAACAGAATATTCATTCAATGCGGGAGAAAAACTTGAACAAGCAATGATTGAAAAGAAAAAGATGCAATATTTATATGGTGGTTCTGAATACTGCTTTATGGATATGGAAACATATGAACAAGTTGAAATACCTGCAGAAAGACTTCAATGGGAATCTAAATTCTTATTAGAATCTATGATTGTTGAAATTGTTTTCTATGGAGATGAAATTCTTGGTATTAACTTACCTGAAAAAGTATCATTAGAAGTTACTGAAGCATCACCTGCTGTTGCTGGAAACACTGCTACAAATGCATTAAAAGAAGTAACTACTGAAACTGGTTTAGTTGTAAAAGTACCAATGTTTATCGAACAAGGCGATCATATTATTGTTTCAACTTGGGATGGTAAATACAATTCTAGAGGATAATTGGATATAATTACTTGGATTTTTAATCCAAGTTTTTATTTTTTAGATATATCAAACTAACTTTTAGTTAAAAAATTGATAAATAAATCTAAATATGATATACTTATACTGCAAGAAGGAGAGTTGAAAAATGAAGAAAACACTTAAATTATTTATGTCAGTATTAATGACATTTATGCTTATTTTTGTTTATTCCTTTGGTAATCTAGTTTATGCAAATGGAACTAAAATTGAAGAAAGTGAATATGCTAGTTACCAAGAAAAAGAAACATTAAAAGAAATGGATTTAGGGTATGGTATTAAATATACTAATGTTAAAGCTATTTCTACTGCAAAACGTTGTAATAATCAATCAGATGTAATTGATAGCTTACAAAATGTTAATTTTGTTAGTGTTCCTAGTAGAAAGGATGTAAGAATAGTTAATTTTACATATCCAAATCCGCAAGGTTGGACAAAACAAACATTAACAAAAGTAGTTGAAAGGTTTGAAAATGATAATCCAGGTTGGACTGTAATTGCGGGAGTAAATGGTGATTTCTATGATATTAAAGGCTTAGATAAAGCTTTACCATATCATACAACAGGGTCTGCCCTTTCTAATGGCGATTTGTTAAGAGTTGTTGAGTCTAAAAGTATAGGTTATAAAAATGATGGTAGCAATAATTCCTTTGTCGCAACTGAAAAATTAACATTTTCTAAAAATCATTTCTTAACAATATATGATGAAAATGAAAATATAATATATGAAACAGAAGTAGAATTTTTAAATACTGAACCAGGTGACAATCAAACCGCAGTATATTACACATATAAAGAAAATGTTGGGGGTGGCACACCAAACCTAATTACAACAACTGTACCAAGTCAAAACAGCTATATTGTAATTAGTGCAAATAGATGTCTTCCAACTAAAAATGTTGTTTTTGCTAAAGGAACTATTGATAAGATAAATGAGACTAGAGAATTATCTTTTGGTCAATTTGCAATCGTAACTAAAGATGAAAAAGTCAAAGAAAAATTAGCTAGTGGTACATTAGTTAGAATTCAAAAAAAGGTAACAGGTGATCTTGAAGATTGTGACCAAATTCAAGCAGTAGGTTCTACCCTTGTTGAAAACGGAATAGTGTCTACTAATAATTCTGATGGTATGAGAGAAGACCGTCATCCACGTACTTGTATTGGTATTCAAGAAAATGGTAATTTATTCTTCTGTGTTATTGATGGACGTCAAGCTTCAAGTGGCATGTATGGAATGACTCAAGATGAACAAGGTGTGTTAATGAAATACTATGGATGCACAATGGCATATAACATTGATGGTGGTGGTTCTTCAACTTTTGGCATTAGAAACGAAAAAGGCGAATTTGTTGTTGTAAATTCACCTTCGGATAATAATGAAAGACAAAACGCTAATTTCTTATTAATTACTGTACCATCACTTAAAATGAAATACTCTGATTACACAGATACTTCATTAGTAGCATCATATGGTAAAATTTCAAAAGATGTTGAAATTAAAAATGTAAAAGTATTAATTGATAATCGTGAAATTAATATGACTAGCAGCGAATTATTAATTGATGATCTTAAGCCTGCAACAACATATCAAATAAAATATAATTATGATGTTACATATAAAGGTATAAAAACTAATAAAACAAGCTATGTAACAGAATTTACAACCGGAAAAGCAGCACCTTATTTAGCAAACGGTTATTTTGATATATTAGATGATACATTTATTCTAGAGTATGATGTTGTTGATACCGAAGGATTAATTACATTTGCTTCAGTTAACTATGGTAACAAAACTGATTTTGTAACTGACATAAGTTCAGACTATATTGAATGTGATCTTTCTTCTTTATCAAATTTATCTACTTATATAAGTATTGATTATGATGTAAAATCTTCTCCAAATAGAACTGGTCACAAGAACTTTGTAATAACTTGGTTGCCATGTGATGTAAACTATAATGAATATTTAGAAAAAGATGTAGATGCAATTGAAGATATAGTAAAAAAAGCAAACGAAAAAATTGTAGAAAATTCGTATGATTTAACTAAATCAGTAGAAATTATTAAAGAAGCAAGAGAAGAAATAAGTAAGATAAAAACTGCAAGCGAACATGCTAGTGCGGCTCTAGAAATGGCAAAAAAAGATGCTAAAGAAAAAGTATATAAAAGTATTGAAGGTAAAAAATATAGTAAGAAAAATCAAGAAAAAGTAAATCAAATCCTTAAAGATTTTGAATCAAAATTAAATGAAGCAACTGATCTAGATACAGTTCAAAGTATAGCATCACAAGCATTAGCAAATTTAAATAAGATAAAAACAAGTAATTGTAAATCAAGTTCCGCAACAATAGTATCTATAATTGCCTTAACGTTATTTATTCCACTTGTTGTAATAAGTAAAAAAAGACATTAATATTTTAAACAAGAGTTAACATTTTAACTCTTGTTTTTTTACACAAAAATTGTAAGATATAAAAAAATATTAAATGGAAATAATAAATGTGAAAGTGAGGCGAAATTATGAAAAAAACAATAACTTGCAGACCTTGTAAAGAACAAAACAATTGGGAAATAAAAGATCAAAACGGGAATGTTTTAAATGAACATTATGAAACTAAGGAAGCATGTGTATGTGCTGGTAAAAAATTAGCAACTGAATGTGGTTGTGGATTAACAGTTTGTGATCATACTGAAACAAAATAAGGGCATTGCCCTTATTTTTAATATAGAAAGTAAAATAAATAAGTCATTTTTCTTGCAACAGTATTTAAAATATGCTATAATAATAAAGCATTGTTGAAAAGGCGGGCGTGGCGGAACTGGCAGACGCGCTAGACTTAGGATCTAGTTCTTTTGAGTGCAGGTTCGATTCCTGTCGCCCGCACCAATGGTTCCATGGTGTAGTGGTTAACATGCCAGTCTGTCACACTGGAGATCGCGAGTTCAAGTCTCGTTGGAACCGCCATTGTTTATGCGCCAGTAGTTCAATTGGATAGAATACTTGACTACGGATCAAGGGGTTGTGGGTTCGAATCCTGTCTGGCGCGCCATTTATTTGACTATTTGAACAAATTATAGTATAATACATAAGACTTCGGGACTTAGCTCAGCTTGGTAGAGCATCTGGTTTGGGACCAGAGGGTCACAGGTTCGAATCCTGCAGTCCCGACCATTTATAATGCAGGTGTAGTTCAACGGCAGAACTTCAGCCTTCCAAGCTGACTACGTGGGTTCGATTCCCATCACCTGCTCCATTTTCTTTTTTACTATGTTTTTATACATAGCTTTTATTTTTTTTAGCCCCTTAAATTATGGCTAAATAGAATTCTTTTGTGTCTTAAATAAAGCTGTAATAGGGTAAGGCCTGTATCGTTTTTTATGCTTTACGAAGACATATATAGACTTTTATTTCTAAAATAGTGACCATATATTCTAATTTATAATAGAAAATAGTTGAAATTAATGTAAATTATGTATAATAAGTTTTTTTCTTCTGTGTATGTATTAAAGAAAACAGACAATAGTTACCTATTTCCACATCAAGATATGAAAAAATTAAGAAGTATAAATCTACGAAATAGGTTTATACTTTTTTAATTATGAGATTTGACAAATTTAGTCAATTGTAATAAACCTGTATTTGACAAATACTTACAAAAGTAGTATAATTGAATAAAAATGGATAAAAAAACAATTAGAAAGGAGAATACAATGTCTGAAGAAATGATGTTCTTTGGTAAATACTTTTTATTAATACTTAATGGCTATTTAATAGGTAGCATTCTTTTTGGCTATTTAGTTACAAAACTTATAAAACATGTTGATACAATTAAAGACAGTGATGATCATACTCCAGGTATTGCTAATGCCTTCAAATTAGGTGGACTATCTTGTGGTATTATCGCAGTGGTTTTAGAACTACTTAAAGGTTTCCTTCCTGTTTATATTGCAACTTTTTTTGTAAATCCTGATGATTATTTATTCATTCTGGTTATGTTAGCTCCTGTAGTAGGACATGCATATCCACTATATTATGGATTTAAAAAAGGTGGTAAATGTATTGCCGCAAGTTTTGGTGTTTTCTTAGGATTAATACCAAATCTTTTACCTGTGTTGATTCTTGCTTTCTGGTTTATTTTTTTCTCAGTAGTTTTAATTATCAACCCTCATGCCTTAAGAACAGTAGTAACCTATATCTGTTGGATGGTAACAATGATTTTTGCGACAATATTCATAATAAAATCTATTCCAATCTTATTGTCAACAATATTAGTTGGTGCAATGGTTATATTTAGGCATAATAAAGCCCTTAAGGAAATAGAAGAAAAAGAAATAAAGTTTGTTTTTAAAAGAGGTTAGACATGAAAATATTATTGTTATCTTGTAAGACTGGCGGAGGACATGACGCTGCAGCAAACGCTCTAAAAGAACAATTTGAAAAAATGGGACATGAAGCATTCGTTTTTGATTATTTGACTTTAGCTGGCGAAAAAGTTGCTAAAAGAGTTGCCAATGTTTATGTTAAAACTGTTCAAAAAATGCCTAGTGCATTTGGATGTGCTTACAATGTTGGAATGTTTATCAGCAAGCGTACCAAAAAATCACCAGTATATTTAGTTAACCAAAAAATGGATAAATATCTAGAACCTTATCTAGAAGAACACCCATATGACGCAATTGTTATGACCCATTTATATCCAGCCGAAACTTTAACTTCAATGAGAAGAAAAGAAGGTGCTAAATTACCTCCAATATTTGGCGTTTTAACTGATTATACTTTAACACCGTTTTGGGAAGAAACTGAATGTGACGAATACATTATTCCTCATAAAGATTTAATGGATGAATGCGTTAGAAGAGGTTTACCAAAAGAAAAACTTCATCCCTTTGGAATACCTTTTTCACCTAAAATACTTGCACCATATAGTCAGATCGAAGCAAAGAAATTATTAAATTTAGATGAAAATAAAAAAGTAATCTTGTTAATTGGCGGAAGTATGGGAGCTGGTAAACTTGTAGCACTTACCAAGTCTTTTTCAAAAGAGGAAAGAATAAATGATTTTCAAGTAATTGTAATATGTGGTAATAATGAAAAAATATATAATAAGTTAGTAAAAGAATATAAAGACAATCATGCCTTCGTAATAATGGGACATACTAACCAAATGCCAATTTTAATGAAAGCATCTGATATTGTATATACAAAACCAGGTGGTCTTACTTCAACTGAAACAGTTGCCAGTAGAAAACCAATGATAATAACTTATCCAATACCAGGATGTGAAAATGCCAATCGTGATTTTTTTGTATCACATAATATGGCATTATCAGCTAATACTCCAGATGAATTAGTAAAAGTTGGAATTGATTTGTTAGATGATGATCGAAAAATTGAGGCAATTAAAGATTCTCAACGTATCAACATTGATGAAAATGCCACGGTTAATATTGCTAACTTTATATTAAACTATTTAGAAAAATAAAAAATGAGGTATCTATTTTCGATACCTCTTTTATATTAATTGATGAATGTATAAACAACTATTCCTAGAATTGCGGAAAAAAGTAGTAACAGTATGGTATTTAATTTCTTTTTAAATACAAACTTGATGACTAAAAATGTTCCTACTAATAATGAAAAAATGATTAAAGACCTAAAATCAAAAGCAAATGAAGATAAAGAATTATATCCAATATTTTTTAAGAAAATAATTAATCCTGTAGAGATAATTAAAGAAATGATAATAGGTTTAACTCCATTTAAGAAGGCTTTGAATATTGGGTTATTAGTAAAATGTTTTAAGATACTTGCAATAAGAATAATTATTATAAAGGAGGGAAGAATTACCCCAATTGTAGCACAAACGGCTCCTAAAAATCCTGCTTGAGTAGATCCGACATAAGTTGCCATATTAATAGCTATTGGTCCAGGAGTGGATTCACAAATACCAATAAAATCATAAAACTCATTTTCGGTAAGCCACATTCTAGCAACTACAGTTTCTCTAATAAGAGGAATCATTGCATATCCTCCACCAAAAGTAAACAAACCAATTTTTAAAAATTCTAAGAACAATAAAAGGTAAATCATATGTTTTCCTTCTTTCTATAGGAAGATATAGCATACACGAAAATACCAATTATTCCACCTAAAACAATAAATAAGATTGATGAGAAATTAATATTGAATAACTGAAGAATAATTAAAGTAATTATTGATACAATAAAAACAATTAACCATACTAATTTTTTATCCATTTTGATTAACATTTCAATGCCGGCTTTAATAATCAAAAAAGCAATTGCACATTTAATCCCAATGAATGCGTATTGAACAATTTCATATGATAGTAAATTTTTAAAGAATAATGAAATAATGAAAATAATGATAAAAGAAGGTAAAGTTACACCAATGGTAGAAAATAAACTCCCTAAGAACTTTTTTTGTTTGTAACCTATAAATGTTGCTATATTAATTGCAATTGGTCCGGGAGTTGATTCGGCAATCGCAATTATTTCTAACATTTCATCTTCAGTAATCCATTTTTTCTTTTCAACAACAATTTCTTTGAGTTGAGGAATCATTGCATAGCCACCGCCAAAGGTGAATAAGCCAATTTTAAAAAATATATAGAAAAGTTCTAAATTACATCGCATTTTAATCACCAATATAGATTATATCACTTTTAAGAAAATGTTTTAAATCTTTTGCAATCCAAGAAATAGCTCTTGTTTATAAATTGATAAATTTAAATAATTAGTGTATAATATATAAAAAGGTGGTGGTTAAATTGATATTGTTAATAGATATTGGTAATACTAATATTGTACTTGGTATATCAAAAGACAATCAAATAATAAATACATTCAGATATGTTACAAATTCTTTATTAACTGAAGATGATTATTATCAAAAGATAAGTTCATCACTTAATAAATATTTTAAAGATGATTTTGTTGACGGAGCGATTATTTCAAGTGTAGTTCCTCAACTAGACCATGTTTTTAACCAAATGATTGAAAAATATTTTAAAGTTAAGGCGATGAATGTTGGACCTGGTTTAAAAAGTTGTTTACAAATAAAAATTGAAAACCCTAAACAGCTTGGTGCCGATCTTTTATGTGATGCGGTGGGAGCATACATTAAGTATGGTGGACCTACAATCATTATCGATATGGGTACCGCAACAAAATTATTAGTTGTCACTAAAAATAAAGAATTCCTAGGTGGTGCAATTTGTGCAGGTATTAAGGGCTCAATGGATAGTCTTGTTACAACCACTTCAAAATTGTCAAGAACTTCACTAGAAGTCCCTAAAAAAGTTATTAACGGTGATACATCACAATGTATTCAAAGTGGAATACTTTATGGACATATTGCTATGGTTGAAGGTTTAGTCAACAAAGCAAAAGCCGAAATTAGTGATTCTTCAACAAAAGTAATTGTCACTGGTGGTTATTCTAATGTAATAAAAGCTTATTTAGATAGTAGTTATATATATGATGCTAACTTACTTTTAGATGGTATGCTTTTTATATACAATAAGAATAAATAAAAAAATTTAATAAAACCATTATTTGTTTCATATATAAATAGTGGTGATAAAATGCAAAATAATAATAATATAAAAAAGGTTGTTCCTGAACCTTTATTGTTTATACATACTGTTTCAACCCCTATTATGTCAAATGGTTCTCAAAGATACTATGATAGTAGAGATCCTGAAAAATCAAAAAGCAAAGAGAAAGCAGAACTAATAATAGGCAAAGAAGAAAACAAAAAAAGTGAAATAAGAAAAGCAAAGAAAATTGATGAATTATTATTAAAAAAAATACAAAATATTGTACAAATGTATAAGTTAGAACATCCTATTCCAACTATCATTGAAACCAATAATAATGAATCATATGAAGGAATACCATTTAAAATAGAAAATGATATGCTTTATGTTAATCAAGATGAACAAATAATTGAAATTAAACTTGACGACATAAAAGATGCAATAATATTAAAAATATAAATAGGAGTTAATTATGAGACAAAGCGGAATCTTACTACCAGTTACATCTTTACCTAGCCCATATGGTATTGGAACTATGGGCAAAGCCGCATATAATTGGATTGATTTTTTAGAAAATGCAAAGCAAAGTTATTGGCAAGTATTACCACTTGGTCCAACGTCATTTAAAGATTCACCTTATCAGACTTTTAGTGCTTTTGCGGGGAACCCATATTTAATAGATTTAGATATGCTAGTAGAAGATGGTCTACTAGAAGAAAATGATTTAAGTGAATATATGACTTCTGAATTAACTATTGATTATGGTTTATTATATAGTTGGCGTTTTAAAATATTAAAAAAAGCTTATGAACGCTTTGATGAAAATGATGAGGATTTTAAAGCATTTAATAAAAACGAATCATATTGGTTAAATGATTATGCACTATTTATGGCCATTAAAAATTATTTTCAAGGTAGATCATGGCAAGAGTGGCCTAACGAATTTAAATTAAGAAAAAAAGTTGCTATTGATAAGTTTATTAAAGACAATGAGGTAGAAATAAAATTTTATAAATTCATTCAATTTATTTTCGCAAAGCAATGGCACAAGTTAAAAGCATATGCAAACGAAAAAAAGGTTGAAATAATTGGTGATGTTCCAATTTACGTTGCTCTTGATAGTGTAGATGTTTGGTCTAATCCTGAAGAATATCAGTTAGATAATGACTTAAAACCTAAAAGAGTTGCAGGGTGCCCACCTGATGATTTTGCTAAAAAAGGTCAATTATGGGGTAATCCCTTATATGATTATCACAAGATGGAGAAGAATAATTTCAAATGGTGGAACGCAAGAATTAAAAAATCATTTGAGTTATATGATGTAGTAAGAATCGATCACTTTAGAGGTTTTGAATCATATTATTCAATTGATGCTTTAGAAGAAACTGCCGAAAATGGAAAATGGGTAAAAGGCCCTGGCATGAAATTATTTAAATCAATAAAGGATTGTAAAGACTTACATATCATTGCAGAAGACTTGGGTTTCTTAACCCCAGCAGTTCATAAATTACTTAAACAAACGGGATTTCCTGGTATGAAAATACTTCAATTTGGTTTCGATAAAGATGGAGATAGCCCATATGCACCACACAATTATTTACCTAACTGTATAGTTTATACTGGAACACATGATAATCCACCTATTAGAACTTGGTTTGAAACGCTCGATAAAGAAACTAAACACATGGTAAGTGAATATGTTAATCTAACAAGTGATGATAAAATATGCGATAGAATGGTTAGATTAGCGTTGTCAAGTGTAGCGAACATTGCAATCATTCCGATTCAAGATTATTTAGGACTTGGCATTGAATCTAGAATTAATACCCCTTCAACTAGTGAAAACAATTGGCAGTGGCGTTTAGATGAAAAATATATAACTAAAGAATTAGCCGATTATATATTATTTTTAACAAGATTATATCGAAGAACTAATTTTAAAATAGAAGTTTAAAAAATGAACTAATGGTTAATACTAACATTGAGGTGAAAAAAATGAACAAAATTTTTAAATCAATCTTAATGTTTGTATTAGCTTTTTTATTTTTACTATTAGGAGTAGCCATACTACCATTAATAAGTAATTTAGGTGAAAATATTTTATATTTATTTGTAGGGTTTAGTATTCTTATATATACATATGGTTTATTGCTTATAAAAAGAGTTGTAAAAGCCAAAGGAACTATATATGTAATTTCACTTACAGAAACAATTTTATTAACAATGATTGCGCTATTTTCAATCATAAATTTTTTCGTAGATATGAACATTGTCAGTAATGCATCAATTATTATGGGAATGGCGATATTAATGAGATGTGTAACTGAAGTAATTGTTGCTTATTATATTACTAAAGAAAATAAAACATATTCTTTATCTAGAACACTAGTTAATATATTACTTACAATACTTGGGACAATGTTTATTGCTTCATCAACAATGACAAATAACATATTAATATATGCTTTTTCTGCAATCTTTGTCGTATCTAGTGTAGCAACCATCGTAATGGGAGTAGTAAATTTAAAAAACAAAACAATGGTACAATAATTAAAAAATGCTTTTAATGATAAAGGGATAAATATCTCTAAATCTTTAAAAGCATTTTTTATTATACGTTTATTTGAATATTATTTTTTATTATGTTATAATTAGTCATATTTAATAAATAAATGACAAGGAGAAAATATGGGAAGTTTTAAAGATATTATAATAAAAATTGGTGATTTCTTTTCTAATTATGGTATTAATATTGTTGCCGCAATACTAGTATTCATAATTGGTTATTTTTTAATTAAATTATTGACTAAAGTACTAATGAAAATAGTATATACTACGAAATTAGATAACGCAATAGGTGGATTTATTGTAGCTTTATTAAAAGTAATATTGTGGTTGCTTCTAGTTTTTGCAATTGTTTCGATTTTAGGACTTTCAGGCAATTCATTTTTAGTTGCTTTTTCGTCAGTTGCTCTAGCAATAGGCATGGCCTTAAAAGATTCGCTAGCAAATATTGCCAACGGTATTATAATCATTATAACTAAACCATTTAAAAAAGGTGATCATATTTCGGTTGGCTCTTGTGAGGGAATTGTAAAGAATATAAAAATTTTAACTACAGAAATTTATACGTTTGACAATAAAAAAATAGTTATGCCAAATAGTTCAATAGTAAATAATGCCTTAACCAATTATACTGCTAATCCTACAAGAAGAGCTGATATTGTTATTGGTGTTTCTTATGATTCAGATGTAAAATTAGTAAAGAGAGTATTATATGGCATTCTAGTAGAACATACATTAGTTTTAGATATACCAAAACCGGCAATTATTATTAAAGATTTTGGCGATAGTTCAATAGATTTTCAAATGAAGTTTTGGACCAAAACTGATGACTACTATTCCGCAATCAATGATATCAAAGAAATAATTATTGAAAAGTTTAGAGAAAGTAATATAGAAATACCTTACAATAAACTAGATGTACAATTAATAGAAAATGGCGGAGAAAGAAAATGAAGATAAAAGCAAAATCATTTCTGGCAATAATAACAACAATATTGAGCACTATTTTATTAAGCGTAATATTAATAGTTAATGCCAAAACCTATAATGTTCCAAAATATGATGATATAGTAAATCCTGGTTCTGGTTCGGGATTATCAGCTCCAGTTACTAAATTTGATGTATTTTCTACTGATACAAGTGATGATAAAAATTATGCAACGAATAAGATAATCAATATACCGGTATCAGAGGTAAAAACATTTATTTTAGATTATTATACAATTAACTGGTATGCTAGTTATCCAATTCAAGAATTAACTTTTGAAGTAGAGGATAATGAAATTATTGATATTAATTATTATAGAAATGGAGTTGCATCTGGAACTAGTAGTAAAGTATCAAATAGTAAAACCATTTTAGATAATAATCTACCCGAACGTGTGCTAAATGAAAAAATAAATGCCGATTTTCCAAAACTATCGTTTGAGATAACGGGTTTAAAAGAGGGGATAACTTGTTTAAACATTACGGTAAAATCAGAACATAAATACGGAAATAATCAAACTACTGAAGAAACATTAAAGATTTTAATTAACGTATCTTCAAAAGAATTAATTGATATCCCTAATTACATTAACTTATATTTAGGTAGTGGAATCCACAGTGGTGCCAAACAAATTAAATATGTAAGCGAAGAAAAAATAGGTATTTTAAATGATATAGTAAGTTCAGTAAGTATAATTGAACCAATTGAAGTCACAAATTATAATGATGAATCGGTTGATAAAATAATGCATCGTATTCTAACTGATGATAAAATATTAGTTCAAAACGATAGTTTATCTTTCATTGATACAAGTAGTGAAGCATCATTTACGGTAGAATATTATGTACTAACTTCTGAAAATCTTGAAATTGAAATTGCTTCATATAGTTTTAGTGTTATATTTTATAATTTAAGTGATTTTGAAATTAAATATAATGGTACATCATTTCCAGATAATGGTGTATATGAATCAGGTGCTAAAATAACTATTGAAACTTCAGAAAGATTAAAGCCTTATTTATCTGATTTAATTGTTGCGTATATTCCAACATCAGCTGTGGATGTATTGCCTTATGTAGAAGATAGTGTATATGTTATTAATAAAGTAAGTGCAGAAACTAACATTATAATTGGTGACAAACTTATGGCTCTATCAGGACTTGCCAATTACGAATCAACATGTCAGTTTATTAATCTTACACTAAAACCTGATAATGTAATAGATAGAGAATATCCACGAGAAATTGAACTAGATGAAAACTATGTATTTGAAATGGATAAAATTCTGGACGAAATAATTGAAATAGCTAATATTAATGCTTTTAATGAAAACACAATATTTAACATAATATCTGATGGAGTTATAAACGTTTCTTTTACAGAAAAGAATCAAATAAAGTTAAATTATGAGTCAGAAGAATCAATCACAACAACGTTTAGAACAATTCTAACGGTTGAAGCAAAATTAGACAATGGAGTTACGCTAACAAAAACTATTGCCATATCACTTGTTCCTGGATATGGATACAAATATACATTCAATACTGTAAAAGTTACTTTGTTAGAAGGTGAAACAAAAACAATTACTTTAGGATATTTAGATCCTGATTTTATTGAAATAACAGGAGATGCTTATGTATCAAATTACTACTTAAAAAATGGTAACGCAATGGTTATTCAAAATCGAACCTTTCGTAATAAATTTGATATCTTTGGTTATAAGGTTGGAACCGATACTGCTTATTTTGTTATTTATGATCAAGTTGTAGAAGTAGAAATTACTATTAATGATAAAAATAATAATAATAGAATTGTTCAATTTGATTTCTTAGAAGGAAGTAATTTATCTGTTTTGGCAAGTAATTCAAAAACTTATTTGACTATTCCCGATGAATATTTAGATTTAAATTTTAACTTTATAGTTTTAGATAATGAGATCCTAACAATTGAAAGTGTTAATGAAAATAGACTTTCAATAAAAGGGTTAAAGGATGGTACTACACAAATATTTGCGTATGCTCAAAAAGACAATGTTTTCTATAATGCGGTAATAAATATTAAGATAATTACAACGCTACCTAGACTATATATAGTGTATGATAAAGAAGATACGACTAAATCACTTACAAAGTATGATACTATTAAGATTTCATACGATGCCTCTAATTTTGATTTTTCACAAAATACAATTTATAGATGGTATTTAAACGATGAATTAATTTATGATAATGTTAAAGAATTTGAAAGAAACTTCGATGAAGGTATCAATACATTAAAATTAGTAATAATTGACAGTGATAACAATATAGAATTAGAAACTACTCAACAATTAATGATTTCAAGCGTAGAAAATATTGAAAAAACTTTATCAATCAACGCTGATAAAATAATTTATGTAGACTTGCATCAAGGTAATTTTGAAATAAGTGCCTTGTTAGATGGAGTATTAGATCCTAATTATAAATATTTGTGGAGTATTTCTAATTCATCAGTTTGTAGAATTTCCATAAATGGAAATGAAAAAATAATCCTAGAACCGTTATATGTTGGTGAAGTAGATTTAACTGTTATGACCAATATTTCTAAATATGAAGAAATATTTATTAAAAGTGAAATTAAAATCGTAGTAATTGAACCAACTTATAAAGTGATTGGTAATACTTTTATTAAACCTAATACTGATCAAACTTTTGAATTCCTTGGTGATGGTAAAACAATATATAATTTAAAACCTATTCTAGAAATTGATGTTGATGGTCAAAAATTTGAAGATTATACGATAAGTAATAAAGGAATTAAAATTAATAAAATAAAAAAAGGTAAATATTCAATTAATGCCAATATAAATGGCGAAACTGTTGAGTTAAATTTTGATGCCACTAATTTTAATCTCAAAGAAGTGGTCAAACTTGTTTTACCATATTTATTTGTTATATGTATTATTGTAATAGTAGTAACATTTGCTTTAAAAAAACATCTTAATAAACTAGATTGGACTAAACAAAAAATTAATAATCTTGATAAGTCAGTCGATAAAGTATTAAAGGATAAAAAAGTTACTAAGAAAGAAATTAAACATTTATTGAAAAATTCAAAAAAAGCTAAAAAAATGTTAACTTATTGTATTGATGAAGGAATTGATGAATTAAGTATTGTATTACCAATAATTGATCAAATTATAATGATTCTAACCGCAACATTTAATACTGATGTTAAAGAAGAAACAATGTTAGTAATTGTAAATAATATTAAAAACAAAAACGTTTCAAGATTAGTAAAAGAGTTTACGATAATTAAAAATGAACGTGATGAGTTTGAACAAAAGAAAAAAGATGAAAATGAAGTAATTACTAAAAAACCTCAAAAAGAAAAAAATGCTAAAGATAGTTATCGCGAATATTTAGAATTAAGTAAATATACTGAATCAGATAATGATGAATAAAGACATTTTAAGACTTTGTATAATATACAAGGTCTTTTTTAAATAAAAAGCAAATAGGTTTATAAGCAATCCAATTTGATAAAAGCAGAAAATATGGTATATTATAAATATATTTGTGAAAGGAGATAACCTAAATGGCATTTATTGAATTAAATGATATATGTAAAGATTATGGTACAAAAGAAACAAAAATAACTGCTTTAAATCACATATCTTTTACACTAGAAAAAAATGAATTGGTTGTAATTCTTGGCGCAAGTGGAGCTGGAAAATCAACGTTACTAAATATATTGGGTGGTATGGATTTTGCCACGAGTGGATCATATCGAGTAAATGGAAGAGAAATTACGACTCTTAACGAAAAAGAAATGGCATTGTTTAGAAGAAATAATGTTGGATTTGTTTTTCAATTTTATAATTTGATGCCTAATTTAACCGCTCTTGAAAATGTTATGTTATCATCAAACCATGTTAGCAATTCAATTAATCCTCAAACAGCATTAGAAATGGTAGGACTAAAAGATAGAATTAATAACTTCCCTTCAAACCTAAGTGGTGGTGAACAACAAAGGGTATCTATAGCTAGAGCGATTGCTAAAAAGCCTGAGATTTTACTTTGTGATGAACCAACGGGAGCACTCGATAGTAAAACGGGTAAATCAATTCTAAAAATATTAAAGGACATTAGTCAAACTGGTGAACAATGTGTAATTGTTGTTACCCACAATGCGAATATTGCAAAAGTTGCTGATCGAGTAATTCGTTTAAGCGATGGAAAAATTATTAGCAATGTGAAAAATGAAAATGTTCTTGATATAGAGGATATCGAATGGTAAAAAGATCTATATTAGGAATAAAAGTAGCAAGAGAAATCAAAAGCAATTGGAAACAATATTTATCAGTTATTTTGATTGCGGCACTAGCTGTTACACTATTTACAGGTATATGGGCTAATTATCGAAGTTTTCAAGATAAGTTGAATACCATATACCAAGAATCTAATATGTGTGATGGTATCGTTATGGTAAAAAATCATGACGAAGAAATTGAAAAGTATTTGCAATCTAAAGGATATGAATATCAAAAAAGATTATACTATCCAACAAGAGTAGATAATACCTCAATTTATCTTGCTACATTTAAAGAAAGTGATAAATTAAATTTACCATACAAAGTAAACATTGAAAATGGTGTAAAAAAAGAAGTTTTGGTTGATAGAAATTTCTTAACTAAAACAAAGCTTAAAGTTGGCGATTTAATTAAATTTAGTATTTCATTTGAAGCATATGACATTGATATTAGTTTACCAATCAGTGGAACAATGAATCATCCTGAATCACTAGAAAATGCTACATACAATGCATCTTTTGTTTATGTAAATCAAGAAGCTCTAATTGAAGAAATTGTAAATTCTTTAGCACCTGAAATAAAAAATTTAATAACGACAATATTTAAAACTACTCCAGAAGAATATATTACCGAAAAACTTGAAAGTTCATATAATCAATATCTTATTAAAAGCGAAAATATTGGAAATCTTTTAAGCACAATTAAAGGAAACTATAAAGATAACGATAATTTTGTTTATGCTTTAAAAACTAGTGAATTACCATCTAATATAACGATTGAAGCTGATGTTTTACAGGCTAAGAAACTATTATATATTTTTCCAGTAATCTTTTATTTAGTTGCAATATTAATAATACTAACATCTATTTCGCAATTAATTAATCGTGAACAAAAAAATATTGGAATATTAAAAGCTCTAGGTTATTCAAAATCGGAAATAATATGGCATTATACTAATATATTCATAGTACTTGGTTTAATTGGTTCGGTTATTGGAATAATTTTAGGACCAACTATTATACCTAATGTAATGGCTATGAAATACAATATTTTATATCAATTACCAAAAATTAAAACTCATTTCTTTAGATTTGAATATTTACTAAGTATGCTGATATTACTAATTATTATTGTCTCTACAAGTTTAATTGCCTGTCATGATTCAGTAAGAAAAGTACCGGCTGAAAGTTTACGAGGAGATAATGCGGTAAAAATGAAATTGTCATTTTTATCTAAAATTAGTTTCTTTAAAAAAATGCCACTTTCTATCTTAATGGCATTTAGAAATATGAAACGTAAATTTAGTAGAACCTTAATGGTAATACTAGGAGTATTAGGATGTACAGCATTACTTGCATGTGGTTTTGGGATTGAAGACACTATCAACCATGGTTTAGACTTGGAATTAGAAGACTATATTCCATATGATATTTCAGCAACTTATTCTGCAAATCAATCTTTTGAAGATACTATTAGTAAAATAGATCATGTTAAATATGTTGATGAATACGCAAAATATAGTGTAAACTTGACAGGTAAGAATGTTATAAGTTCATATGTTTATTTATTACCCGAAAAATCATTTATTTTTAAACCAGATTACAATAATGATGATTGTTTAATATCAAGTAAAGTTGCGAAAAAATTAGGATGTAGTAGTGGAGATGCTATAACATTTATTTATGATGGAAAGCAATACACAGTAACTATTACTAAAGTAGTTGATTTTTGTATTAGTCAAGGCATTTTTATATCAAAAAATTATTTTGAAAACCAAGAACAAAAATTATCGTTTAAACCAACGGGATGTTGGGTAATGACTGATGATACTACTTACAATGAAGAAATCTCTAATCAAATAAAAGATATAGATGGAATAATAAGTTCAATGTCAATGGCTCAAACTCGTGAACATGCTAATAATACGATTGCCTCAATCAAGGTAATGACTTTGACTGTAAAAGTTTTTGCAATATTATTGGCAATAGTAGTATTATATAATTTAGCACTACTTAACTTCAAAGAACGTATCAAAGATATTGCAACATTGAAAGTTTTGGGATTCTCTAAATTAGAAATTGGTTCATCGTTTATAATTGAAATAATTACATTGACTTTCGTTGGTTCATTGATTGGATTATTGTTTGGGAAACCATTATTGATTGCGGTACTTTCAATTAATGAAAATCCCTTGTTATCATATGTCTATTATATAAAACCAATATCATATATTCTTACTGTGCTTCTAACTTGTGGTACAAGTCTTTGTATTAATCTATTCTTTGCGGGATTAACAAGAAAAGTACAAATGGTTGAATCTCTTAAATCAGTAGAATAAAAAAAGGCTCTTGAGTTAAAAAAAAGAGTCAGACTGTTGACATTTCGTTTGTTAACAGTCTGACTAATTTAAAAATAGTTTTTAATGTTTTTAGTGATAATGATTATAAAGTATATGAACAAAGATTTAGAACAATTGTTAAATGAATATGATAATATTGTAATAGGTGCAGGCAGTGGACTTTCGGCTGCGGCTGGATTTGAATATGGTGGTAAAACATTCATAGATAATTTTTATTACATGTATGAAAAGTATGGATACACTGATATGTATTCGGCGGGATTCCACTATTTTGATACTTTAGAAGAATATTGGGCATACTGGTCTAAAATGGTTTATTTAAATAGATATAAATATTTTGCAAAACCACTATATAAAAGAATATATGAACTTGTAAAAAACAAAAACTACTTTGTAATCACAACAAATGTTGACCACCAATTTCAACTTGCAGGATTTGACAAAAAAGACTATTTTATATGCAAGGTGATTACGGATTATTCCAATGTTCACAAAGTTGTCATAACAAAACTTATGATAATAAAGAAATCATAACTGAAATGATTGCAAATACCACAGATAACAGAATTCCAACTAGTTTAATTCCCGTATGTCCTAAGTGTGGTAAACCAATGACAATGAACCTAAGATGTGATGATCTATTTGTTGAAGATTATGGATTAAAAGAAGCAAAGAAAAGATACCATGAATTTATAAAAAGCACAAAAGATAAAAAAGTATTATATCTAGAAATAGGTGTTGGTTATTCAACCCCAGTTTGGATAAAATATCCTTTCATGAATTATGTTTATAATAATAAAGATGCAAGATATGTTGTTATTAACAAAAAAAAGAAAAGATTCCGATGGAAATAAGAAAACAAACCCTAGTTATTAACGATGATATTAATAATGCAATAATGTAAATAATAGGCTAAATTTTTGACATATTTTTATGTATTTTATTGCAAACGGTATAAGAAAATGATATAATAATATCAAATAAAGGTTCGTTTTAATACCTCAAATTAAGGAGTAATAATATGGAAAGAATAGTTACAATCGTGATGCAGGTAATTTTAATTATTTTTTTTGGAGGATTGTCTACCTACTATACTGTTAAAATAATCGTTGAAAAAATAAATAATAAAAAGCAAAATAAAATTAAGAAAAAGCGTGAAAAAGAAGAAATTGAGAAGAATAGTAGTATTGATTTGTCAACACTTCCTTTTTCAAAAAAATTTAAAGAAGAATTTGATATTGATTTTTTCGAATTTAAGAATGGTTTAAATAAGATCTATTTATCTCATGAACCAATGAAATCGGATATTAGTGATTATTTAATTAATGACGTGTTTATGTATAATGATCATTACTTTTATTTATATGATCCTTGTACAGATGATTGTAGTGAAAATAAATCATATCTTTTGATGGGGAATGATATAAAAACCGATTTTTTAATTGAATTATATAAAAAAACTGAAATTTCTGATTTTAAAAATAGATTGTATTCCATTGATGATTTGTTATACATTAATGTATATACAGATAAAGATGAAATTTTTAATACTCAGCCATCAAACATCTCTTTGGCAATTAAAGAATCTATTTATGGGACTGCAGCAGCCATGAAATCATTAATGAATAGTAAAGAAAAAAGTGATACTTTTTCAATTAAATATTATATAGGTAAATTTATTTTTAGTGAAAAAACTAATTTGCCAGTAATGTATAGCTTAAATCTTGTTCCTCCTTATCAAAATAAAGATAAAAATTTATACAATCAAAAAACAGTAGAGCATTATCAAGAAAAAATAGATAATAGATCAATAGAAAACGGAAAAACAGTAGATAATGACAATTACAACCTTGAAAAAATCAAAAAATTGAAAGAATTATTAGATTGTGGTGCAATAACTCAAGAAGAATTTGAAAAGAAGAAAAAAGAATTACTAGAACTCCAAAATTAATTATTATATAGAATTATTTATGGTTTAAAAGAAACTCAAAATGACAAAGATGCAAGATATGTTGTTATTAACAAAAAAAAGAAAAGATTCCAATGGAAATAAGAAAACAAACCCTAGTTATTAACGATGATATTAATAATGCAATAATGTAAATAATAGGCTAAATTTTTAGCCTATGACTGTTGACAAACAAAAGTTTGTCAACAGTATTTTTTATTATTTATTTAATTTTGGCAAAAATAAGTATATTTTATGCATGAAGCCATCAAAAAAGACTATTTTTTATTTATTTTATGACAAAAATGCGTTTAAAATGAGAAAAATAAAAGTCCTTATTTTTGGTATTAACAAAAATAGGACTTTGTCAACAAACTGAAACTCTTGATTTAAAATCAAGAGTTTTTTATTGTAATTGTTTTAACTTGCTAAGTAGTATATCAAAGGCAACATCGTTGTGACCTCCTTCGGGAATAATTATATCCGCAAATCTTTTTGATGGTTCAACAAAAGCAATGTGCATTGGACGAACTGATTCTAAATATTGATTTACAACTGACTCTAAACTTCTGCCACGGTCTTGGATATCACGTTTAAGACGGCGAATGAAGCGAATATCATCAGGAGTATCAACAAAAATTTTAATGTCAAATAATTTTCTAAGCCTTGGAATAGCAAAAGTAAGAATTCCTTCAACGATAATTATTTGAGCTGGTTCAATGTGCTCAGTTTCAGTTTTACGAGCTTGAACAACAAAATCATATAAAGGTTTGTCAATGGCATTTCCATTTTTTAATTCATTAAGTTGTTTAATTAAATAGTCGGTATCATATGAATCAGGGTGGTCATAGTTAGCTTTGCCAGTTTCTGTACGTTGTACTTTATCTTTATTGTGATAATAGTCATCGATTTTAATTAAAGCTACAGTACCAGTTTTAATTGCTTCATCATATAAGCGATTAGCAATAGTAGTTTTACCAGAAGATGTTCCTCCAGCAATGCCAATAATCGTTGGTTTTTTTGTGTTTTGCATCAGTTCCTCCATATATTAAACTAGTTTGTATTATATCACAATTTGTAAAATGATGTTAATAATTAGCCATTTTTCTTTTTTTTAGAAACGTTTTATAGTATAATTATACCAAAGACAATAATGGATAAAAGAAGGTAAATTATGAAAAAAATTGATGAATTAGTAACTATCTTAAAAGAAGCTAACGAGAATAATGTTTGGCATAAAACCATAACCGCATATGGTTATCAATTTGATTATGATACTGTTGTGTATGCTAGTGTATCAAAATATTGGTTTGGCAAAAATGAGATAGAGGAATTTATATGTCCACTAAATTCTGAAAGTGACAATAACAATAGACCTGGAACTAAAAAAGAAAGTACAGAATATATAACTGTTCATGATACCGCATCTTCAAAAGATACCGCCGATGAATATGCTCATGCAAAATACGTAACTAATGGTGGTGGTGGCACTAGTTGGCACTATTCAGTAGGTTCAAAAATGGCATGCCATCAAGTACCTGATGATGAGGTAGCATATCATGCGGGGGACTCACTTGATGTAAGATTTGAATTATTTAATACTAATGTTTCAGGAACTAATAAAAACCCTACTATTACTATAAATGATGGCTTTTATTATATTGATGGTATTAAATCATCAATAAAAGTACCTCAAGTAAGTTTTGAATATCGAAATGATGAATTAGTATATGCATCAGATGGCGTAAAACAAGGAAGAAAAGCTCCTAAAGATGCCAAAGAAGGAAGAACTGATATTGTTTTGACCACTGCCGATATAAATGATGCCGGAATAAGAATAGATCTAAAGGGTGATGGATATTATTATATTGGCCCTACATATTACAATGCTAGTTTTGGAAAAATTGCTAATCGTGGTGGGAACTTAAATAGCATTGGTATTGAAACAATGATTAATCAAGGTTCAAACTTAATGAGAACTTGGCACCGTTGTGCAAAGCTAGTTGCTAATTTATTGGTTGATAATAACCTAGATCCATCAAGAGTTAAACCACATCATTTCTTTAGTGGTAAACCTTGTCCTAATACACTTAGAACTAATGGATTGTGGAATTATTTTATGGAATGTGTAAATACTGAATATAAAATAAGAAAAGACTTTAGTGATATAAAAATTGAATTAATCAATCATTCGCAAGGATTATTAGAAGATGGCTTAATTGATCAAGATCATCTTAATAATAATGTATCATATACAGTTAAATTAACTGATGATAAAGAAACTAGAATAATTGAATTACACAATAAGGTTGAATAGTATGGCATATGTAGTTACAGGCGCAACAGGCCACATTGGAAATAATTTAGTAAAAAGGTTAATTGGATTAAATCAAAAAGTTAGAATACTAACAAGAAGAGTGGATGAATCAATAGATAATTTACAAGCTGAATATAAAATAGGTGATGTTTTTAATCGTGAATTCTTACTTGAAAATATCAACTCTGAAGATGTAGTTATTCATCTTGCGGGAGTAATTGATGTTAAAAATAACAAAAAAGAACAAACCATGAAAATAAACTATGAAGGTACAAAATTAATAACTGATATTTGTATTGAAAAGAAAGTTAAACGTTACATTTATTTTAGTAGTGTTGATTGTATCTATAAAGAAAATGATGAAGAAGTGTTTGAACCAACAAAAATATATCCCGATAAGTTTATTGATAACTATAGCCATAGTAAAGCCCTTGCTACTGAATATGTTATGGAGGCTCGTACAAATACCGATGTATCGATTGATATTGTTTATCCTTCTGCTGTAATTGGCACAAATGATTTTAAACCATCATCAATTGGCAACGTAGTTAGCGATATTATTGATGGAAAAATGCAATTTGGAATAAAGGGTGGCTATAACTTTGTAGATGTTGATGATGTGGTTAATGCAACAATATCGATAATTAATAATGAACTAGAAGGTGACTATTTATTAACTGGTACCAATGTTACAGTCTACGAATTATATGATAAAGTAAATGAGCAATTAAATAGAAAGAAAAAAACAATGCATATCCCATTGTTTATTGTTAAATTATTTATCCCATTTACACCATATCTATCAAAATTTGTTTTAAAAACAATTATGGAAAATCACAATTACAATAATCAAAAAATGATAGAGATTTTAAAAATTCAACCTACTTCATTTGAAGACACCCTGAAAAAAACAATTAAATTTTTTGAGGAAAGAAAAAAATGAAAAAAACGTTAATAAAAGTTTTAGGATTAATTGTTTGCCTTCTATTAATTGGTTGTACCGAAGAACAATTAAAAACTCGTTATACCGTTGAATGGATTGGCTTTAACGATGTTATGATAGAAAAGAAAATATATAACGAAGGTAGTAAACTAGATTATCCAACACCACCAACAATTGAAGGATATACTTTTATTGGGTGGGATAAAACTATTAAAAAGGCTAGCGAAAATGTCGTAATAAAAGCCATTTATGAAATAAATACTTATACAATAAAATTTGTTGATATAAATAATGATTTGATTTTAGAACAAAAATTAACATATAAACAAAAAATAATATATCCTGAAGAACCGACTATTCCAGGATATGAATTTATTGGTTGGGATAAAGATGTTAAATACGCAACAAAAGACTTAACGATAAAAGCAGAGTATATAAAGCTTACTTACAATATTAAGTTTTATGGTATAAATGGTAAATTAATAGATACATTGAATTTATCATATGGCTCACCAATCTACTACCCTACTCCTCCTCAGGTTGATGGCTATCAGTTCGTAAAATGGGATAATGAACTAGAATTTGTAGAAGGTGATGCAGTAATCAACGCAATCTATACAAGAATTGAATTTGAATATACTAATTATTCAAGCTATGTTGAAGATCTTATTTTAGATGATCCTCAAGATATAACCGACTTTATTTCTAAAATAGATTATTTAAATGATTTAATTGGCGAATTAGATGGTATAATATATGGAAAATTTAGAGGTGAAAATGAACTACATGCTTATGATGTAAGTAACTATCGTAGTCGCAACTCATATGGTCATGAAATTGCAATAAACAAGAATGGCGTTGTTATTGCCTCAAGCACTCTAGTTGATTTACCAACTGATGGACTCATTATATCAGGCCATGGTAAAGCTGGCGATAGTTTAAATAGTAATGTTAAAGTTGGCGATTATGTTATTTATGATAAAGAAAATGGTACAATAAAAATATATCGTAGTGAAAAAGTTCAAAGAATAGTTACAGCATATGAAAGAATGAAATCAGCTAAAACTAAGATTATTGATGCATATAATAGCTATAAAGCTCTTGATTATCAAAAATTAAACCTTAAATATTTAGCATCACTTGATACTTTAAATAAAATAATAAGTGATGGTTACCAAGATGGATTAATGAAAACATTAGAATTGTTAGTAGTTGAATTACATTACCTAGCAATTGAAAGCAATGTTATTGAAACTAAAGCCTTTTGGCATTATGCAACTCGCGCAACCGGTTATCCTGAAAAAACAACTAGTGAAGTATGTAACTTTCTTGATAAAGTAAGTGAAATTGGCATTAACACCATTTATCTAAATACTAACTTTGGTGGTGCTTGCCTATATACATCACAATATCTAAAAAATAGAACTACGGGAACATATACTTATGAAGGTTATAAGGACTATTTAGAATGTTTTATTACTGAGGCACATAAACGTAATATTAGAGTAGTCGCTTGGACTAATACTTTTATTTGTGGCGATGGCTATTTACCTAACTATATTAATAAAGATTATGTTGCTATTGATTATAATGGCAAAAATAATTACAATGGTATGTATTTTTATGATATAACTAGAAGTGAAGTAAAGACTTTATTAAATGGTGTATTTGATGAATTAGCCGCAAATTATGATTTGGATGGTATCGAATTTGATTTTATTAGGTACCCCGCAAGCAACTTATTATCATTTACTGACACAATTACCGATATTACTAAACTAAATGATTTTTGCTATACTGACAGTTCAATCAACTTATTTAAAGGAAAATACAACATCACAGGTGATGTTAAAACATTAATGCTTAATGATGAAAACATTAGAAAATTATGGCAAGAATTTAAAGTAAATAATGTTACTGAAATGGTAAAGATGTTATCTAGCACCATAAAGAAGGCTAATCCTAACACTAAAGTTAGTGCTGCGGTTATGACAAGTATAAGTGGCGCAATAAAAACATATGCTCAAGATTTCTTAAGTTGGGTAGAAGAAGGATATGTTGATTGCTTAGAACCAATGATGTATGTTGGATCAAATTCGTATTTAATGACAAGACTTGCAAGTTTTGTTGAATTGATTAATGGTAAAGCCGATATAGTAGTTGGTATATCACCAGATAATAACGGTGGTGATGTAATTACTTTGAGTGACCAAATTGCTATTATTTTAAATTATTTAAATCTAGGCTTTAGTGAATTTTCTTCAAGAAACATTTTTAAAAATGAAGAAATCTTGTTAGGATTAAGTAGTTGTAAGAAAGATTATACCAAGACACAATTGGCAACCAAAGATGAAATAAAAAAAGCATATCTAAAAAAACTAATAGACTGCCTAACAAATTATTATCAATATGTTGCTAAATCGATAGATATGGCTACTTTTAAAGAAGCAATAAATGAAGCATACTATGATACTAATAATTTTAGTAAATTAGTGTTATTAATAAATGAAATACAAAATGAAAATATTAAAAATAAATTACTAGCAGAGTATAACAATATTGCTAGAACAATAGGAGAATGACAACATGAAATATATATTTTTAGCAAAAGAATATGATTTGGTTGTGGGAGATACTTTTGAACTCTTTTATCGCGGAATAATTTGTCTACATAACCCTTATAAATACTATATTTTAGTAAGATGCCCAAAAGGTAATCCATATCCTCGTTATTATACTTTCACACCAAAAGAGGATGAAATTGGTGATTATGAATTAACAATATCATTAATTGATGATGACCATCAAGTAGTAGATTTTGCAACTACAACTCTTCATGTGGTAAAACCAGAAAGACCTACAAAGCATCAAAATGTACTTTGTATTGGTGACAGTTTAACCTTTACAGGGGAATGGCCCAAAGAAGGATATCGAAGATTTACTAAAACTGGTGGTGAGCCAAATGGTTTAGGATATGATAAGTCATTAACTATGATAGGTACTTGCCAAAAAACGGTAGAAGATGATATCGTTGGTTATGAAGGATATGGATCTTGGACTTGGAAATCATTTTGTACTACCGATGTTGTAAGTACAATTTCCCCAGTATGGGTTGAAGTAAACAATCATAATTTAGATGAAAATGATCAACATAGTGTTTGGAAATCCGAAGGTCTTGAATGGATATTAGAAAGCATCGAAGAAAAACGCTTGAAGTTTAAAAGAGGCAATCTAAACTATACACCAACACCAAAAATTGGTGATAAGTTTATCCATGTTAGTGGTGGAATTCACCATGAAGATATTATAGTAAATAAATATGAATTTGAAATGGGTAATCCTTTCTGGAACAAAGCAATTGAAAATAATGATTTTAAGACATATTGCTCAAAATATGGTTATGAAGAAATAGATTTAGTTTATGTTCTATTATCATGGAATGGTCAATATATTCCATATAATACTAATTTTGATCATCATACTATCTATGCCAAAAAGTTAATGACACAAATTCATGAGGCATACCCTAATGCTCATATTACATTACTAGGAATTCAAATTTGTTCAGTAAATGGTGGTATTGGTGCGAACTATGGTGCAAGTGGATACTATAGTGATGAATTTGGAACAATTACAACAGCATTCAATTATAATAAATGCTTAGAAGAATTGGCAAATTCTGATGAATTTAAAGATTATGTAAGATATGTTGATACTAAAGCACAATTCGATAGTGAGTATAATATGCCAATGATTTTGAAAAAGGTCAATACTCGCAGTACAATAACTGAATATATTGGAACAAATGCAGTACACCCTACATTAAATGGTTATTTGCAAATAGGTGATGTCTTCTATAGAGCATTAGTAAGAGATATAGTTGATGGAAATAAAAAGTAGTTAAAAGGTTATTACAGTTTAAACTGTAATAACCTTTTTTAATGCGTATTATGATAGTTAATGCTCATTTCAATGAAATTTATCAATCGCTTTCTTCTAATAAGTAAAGAATTTTGTTCAATGAAAAGTAAATCAACTGCTTCCCAAATGAATACCAAAGCAAATATATTTATACATTCTATCCAAATTTGTTTGATTCCCATGTTAGAACAAATAAACATAAAAGCCAAGGCAATAATACCGACAATCGAAAAAGATATCGCAATTATTCTTTTTTGTTTTAAAGAACGGATTACATCTTTTAATTGTAATTGAAAATAATTCTTAATTGCTTGGTTGTATATTACTTTTTCATCATCTGTAATACAATTACTGTAGATATTTAGTGATAGTTTTTCATTTGGATGAAAATCATTAGCGCTATTTTCGATGAAATCTGCAAGTTCGGTAGAAATTAAAGGTTTTCCAGGTTCACAAAAATGTGATAAAAAATCATCATCATTATTAATGGTCATATTAATATTTGCAATTCTATCTTCCATACTTACTCCTTAGTTCTTTTTGATAAAAAATTATGGTAGCTATTAATTGTGAAAATTCTAAGATCTTCAATGCTTATACTTGAATATCCTCTACAATATTTAATGTATTCACAAACAAGGCCTTCAATAAAAACATTTATTTCTAATTCTAAATTGTTTGTGCTATTGAGTTTTAATTCGTTTTTACAAATGGTGATTAATTTATCTCCTGCCATTGTTGTTAATTTACGTGTTAGAAAAAGAAAATCATTAGAAGCACATAGCATTTTGAAGTTATAATCGTTTTCATAAATGTAATCAAAAAAATTGTTAATCATTGTTTCGAAACTATCAATTGTTATAGTACAATCACAATTAAAGAAATTATCTATTAGTTCATTTTCATATTCTTCAGCAACCCCATAAATATCATCATAATGAGAATAGAAGGTACTGCGATTGATATTAGCACGTTTCACTAGTTCAGATACAGTAATTTTACTTAATTCTTTCTTTTCTGATATCATCATTGCGAAAGTATTTCTAATTAATGATTGGGTTTTCTTCGCAGAAGAATTCATATTTTTTGCTTTCATAAACAACATTTAAAATAATTAAAATTTCTATAATTATTTCTATTTTGTCCTTTCTTTTTTATATGTAATATTATAATTCAAGATTATAAAAAAGTCAAATATTTCAACACTGTTGGTATTTTAAACTTTACTGTTGACAATAAATGATTGATAATATATAATGTAATAAATAAAATAAATAAATGGAGTTAATATGAAAATAATATCACAGTTATCAGTAATATTTATTATTGGGGGGACCCTTGGTTGGTTAAATGAATTAATATTTAGAAGAATCGTTCATAAAAAATGGGTAAATCCAGGATTTTTAACGGGGCCATGTCTACCCTTATATGGATGTGGATTATTGCTATTATATCTAATTAGTTCAATCGATTTTAGCTTTATATCCTCACCAGTTCTCCAAAAAATAGTAGTAGTACTTGCAATAACTGTTGCGATGACAGGAATTGAGTATATAACTGGTCTAATCTTTATTAAAGGGATGAATTTGAAATTATGGGATTATTCAGATCGCTTTGGTAATATTCAAGGAATAATATGTCCGTTATTTACGCTATGTTGGGGTGTACTTGGAGTTGTATACTATTTGTTTGTTCACAAATATATTGCGGGGGCGGTAAATTGGATAAGTGAAAATCCTATTTATTCGTATTTAGAAGGTTTATATTTTGGGGTATTTATTGTTGACATGTGCTATTCATTCCATGTTGTTACTAAGATTAAAAAATGGGCAAAAGAACACAATGTAGTTGTTAAGTATGAAGATTTAAAATTAACAGTCAAGAATAAAATGGACCAATTAAAGAAAAAAGCCAGCTTTATATTTATGTTAAAAAATAAAAATAGTATAAACGAAGAACTTGATATATATAATAAGGAAAAGGCAGATAAAAAATAAATTACAAAGAACATGTTAGAATTTTCTAGCATGTTTTATTATTATTTGCAAAATTAGTTACAAAAAGGATAAAAAGTGTATAATATATATAGAAAGGTGGGCTAGCATGAACGTAGAGTACTTTAACAATTTGCCTAATACAAAAAAAATATTATTAAAAATAACCCTGATTGGTATTTTAAGCGCACTAAGTTATGTTGGTGTTTTAATTCAAATACCAATTCCATCACCAATTGGTAAACCAATGATACATTTAGGTAACTTAATTGTCATCATTTCTGCTCTATTATTTGGGGGTATAATCGGTGGTGCTAGTGGTAGTATCGGAATGGGATTGTATGACCTAATTCACGGTTACGATATATTCTCGATTATTAGAACCATTATCTTAAAATTAGTTATGGGATTAATTGTTGGTTTTGTATATCGAAAACTTTTGAAAGATAAAAATCCTAAAGTGACAATTTTTCAATTATTTATTGGTATTTTCTTTATTTTAATTGGCTCAATATTTTTAATTATCGCTGTAAAATATAATGGTGTGTGGGTTAATAGTACAACTGGACAAAAAGCTACAATATACTGGCCAATATATTCATTCAGCTTATTAATCGGTATTTTGTTTGTCATATCATTCATCTTTACTAAACGTTTGCCATATAATTTACAAATCATTAATCTAGCAACATCAATTGCTATAATTGTTAACATATTTGGTGAATTTATTTATAAAGTTGTTAAACAATTAACAATGTATGGAACCCCTTTAACAGGGTCAATGGTTATGGGACTTATGAGTATACCGGCAACTCTTTTAAATGGTATAATAACCTTAGTAATAGTACTTAGCATATATTTACCAATTAGTTCAGCACTTTATAAAAAAGCATAGTTTATAGCCCATACAAAAACAAGTGATTATCCATAATATAACCTGAGGAGGTGTATTATGGATTTTTATTACGTTAGGTTAGCTCTTTATGCAACGTTATTTACTTGGCTTGTTACCGCATTAGGTGGAGCAATGGTATTTGCTTTAAAGAAAGTCAGTGAAAAAATAATGTCGTTGATGTTTGGATTTGGGGCAGGGGTTATGCTTGCGGCATCATTTTTCAGTTTATTAATGCCAGGAATTTCACTTGCGGAAGAATTGAATCAAATAAGTTATGTTATTGTTGGAAGTGGTGTATTAATAGGTGCTTTGTTTATTTTCTTAATAGACATATTTCTACCACATTTGCATTTAAAAGCAGAGCAACCAGAAGGAATTAGCTCAACTTGGAGCAGGAAGATACTATTAATAGTAGCTATTACTCTACACAATATTCCTGAAGGTCTTGCGATTGGTGTAGCATTTGGAACCGTCGCAAGTGGTGTTGAAGGAGCAAGTTTATCTGCTGCTTGGATTTTGGCTATAGGTATCGGACTTCAAAATTTTCCAGAAGGGATGGCTGTAAGCGTTCCGCTTAGAAGTGAAGGGATGAGTAGAAAAAAAGCTTTTTTTTATGGACAAGCAAGTGGAATAGTAGAACCAATTAGTGCTGTGATTGGTGCAATTCTAGTAATGTTTATAAAACCAATATTACCATTTATCTTAGGGTTTGCGGCAGGCGCTATGTTATATGTCATAGTAGAAGAATTAATTCCATCTGGTAAAACTTCAAAAGAAAATAAATATGGTACAGTAGGCGCAATTTTGGGTTTCATTATTATGATGGTTTTAGATATTGCCCTTGGTTAACTGAAAAGTAACTGATAAATGGGATTTTTACTTGTCTTTTAAAGAAGATTATGGTAAAATATAATGAAAGTAGGTGGATAATAATGGTTGGAAATAAAATATCAGATAAAATATTTAGCACAGTTGTATCGATTATTTCATTTATATTGATGGCTGTTTGTGTAGTTTGTATTATTATTAATACCAAAAAAGAACCTCAACCTGGTGATACTGGACAAGATGGTAAATCTGCCTACGAAATTGCAGTTGCAAATGGTTATAAAGGTACTGAACAAGAATGGTTACAATCATTAGTTGGCTCAAGAGGAGAAAGTGGCATAAGTGTTGTTGACGTTAAACTAAATGAAAATGGTGACCTAGTTATTACTTTATCAAATGGAGAAGTAATATCTTGTGGTGGTCATTCTGATCAATGTGTTCATGAATACTCAGATTGGTCAATTATTAGTGAAGCTTCTTGTGAAAACTTAGGAATAAGAACTAGAGCTTGTAAGAAATGTGATTATAAAGATTATGAAATAATTGACAAAGAAGAACATAAATATATTGAAAAAATAGTGTCTCCAACTTGTGTTAGCGAGGGATATACCGAAAAAACTTGTGAAAAATGTGGCAAAGTAGTAAAAGAAAATATAGTTGAAAAAATTGAGCACGATTATGAAGATTTTATAATTGAACCTACATGCACAAAAGATGGCTATACTGAACATATTTGTAAAAATTGTGGTAAATCATATGCCGATAATACAGTAGCTCATCTTGAACACAACTATGAATTTTTATATGAAGTTTCTTCAACATGTAAGGAACACAAAGTTTTAAAGCAATGTTCAATTTGTAATAATGCCCAATTGTTTGATGAAAAAATCGTAGCTGAACACAATTACGTTAATAATGTTTGCACGGTTTGTGGCAAGAGTCTATTAACTGCTGAAGAAAGTTTTGAATTTACTTTATTAGAAGATAATACGTATGAAGTAAAACTTAAAAAAATAGAAAATATACCAAATACAATTGTAATACCAGAAACTTATAATGATGTGGCTGTTACGGTAATTGGTGATGGTGCCTTCAAAGATTTAAAAGAAATTGTATCAATCAGTCTTCCTAATACTATTACTAAAATAGGTAGAAATGCATTTAGTGGATGTGAAAATTTAGTAACAATAAATATTAGTGAAGGAGTAAAAGAAATTGGTAATTCAGCATTTAAAAACTGTTATAGTTTGAAAAATATTGAACTACCTTCAACTATTGAAAAAATTGATACACTTGCTTTCTATAATTGTAAGAGTATAAAAGTATTTGTTCTTTCACAAAATTTAAAATCAATTGGTGAATTTGCTTTCTTCGAATGTAGCAATTTAACTTATGTTGAATTATATAATAATGTAGAAACAATAGGTAATGGAGCATTTACAAATTGTGTAAATCTAGTTAGTATTAATATTCCTGCATCAGTAATCAATATGGGTGAATATGTATTTGCAAATTGTCCAAAACTTACAATATATTGTGCATTTACTAGTGCACCTTCAACATGGTCAGTAAACTGGAATGCTGATGAATGCTTAGTTAAATGGGAATAATAATAGCGTATAAGTGTAGATAAATTAATATCTACACTTTTTTAAAATATAAAAACTGCTAATATAGCAGTTTTAAAAATAAGGCAATATGGCTTAGAGGGTTACCAGTAGTATGTATTAAATACTACTGGTAATAGATTAAACTAGTTGTGAACAAAGAGTTTCGCAGTTTATCGGTTCAAAACATTGAACTGCTCCAATACAACTAATTTTTACAACGATTGTGTAAGTAGTACAAGTTACTTCTGTTGTTGTTTCATCATACGATAATAGACGTAAAACAACAGTTTCATCGTTTCTTACATCTTCAACTCTAAACAAATTACATGCAGTTCCATTTATACCTGCGTTTGCGGAAAAGTATTCACCGTTGCAACAGTTACAAATAGAAATAGGCTTAGTATTGTATCTTGCATTCATCATGCAGTTATCGCATTGATTTGCAGCATTCGCAATAACAGCTTCTTTTTGCATTTGGTCAATTCGCTTTAGTAATTGCGCAATTGTCCCGTTATTATTTGTCGTAGTTGTTGAAGTTGTTGTAACATTTGAAAAACAGGCCATATCGACACCTCACTTTCAATGTATAATATGAATTCATTGTAAGTATTGTGTATTTAAAAGCCTATAAAATATAAAAGTAAGTAATATAAAGCAATTTTGCTATATGCAAACGTTATAACTTGCAAAAATAGCATAAATAGCGTATAATAAATAATATGAAAGTAGAGGAATTAATTATGCTTTATTTCTTAAGTATTGAACCCAATGCTAAATTAGTATTAATGGTAATTGGTATTTGTTGTATATTACCTATTCTTGTAATTGGTTTAATTTTATTAGGTAAGATAATTTATAAACATCGCATTAATATGCGAAAATTAAGAGAAATGGAAAAAAATGGCGATATTGTTAAAGAAAAAAAATCAAAGAAAACTAAAACTTCAAATGTAAATTATTTAGCTTTCTTTGGTGGTGATAATAATATAGTTTCCATATCTAAAAATTTATCACGTGTTAGTGTAGAAGTAAAAGATGTTAAACTTGTAGATTTCGATGCTTTGAAGAACGAAGGTATTGGTGTAATGGTTACAAGAAATACTATAAAATGTTCATCACAAGCATTTGCGGATCAAATATCTGACAAATAACTATAAAGCTTTTGCAATACTAGACACTATTGTTTCTTTAGTTGTTGTATTAGCTTTTTCCCAAAGTAATTCAAAAAGAACGCCTAGGCCAGGAAGAATCTTTTCTTCACCAACTGATATTGCATCTTGAATTGTTTCATAGACTTCTTTGGTTGAAGCTCCTTTTAAATTTTCTTTGACAGAATTTCTAATATTAATATTCATAATAAAACCTCCAATTTTATTATGATTATTTTTTGATAAAATATACGAAAGAGGTGACTTAAATGAATTTTGAAAAAATTGTTTATAATCATAAAGATGAAATTGTTAAAACTTTTCAAGAGTTATTACAAATACCTAGTGTTTTAGATGAAAGCGACGCATCAGTTGGTGCTCCTTTTGGAAACAATATCAGAAAAGCATTAGAGTATATGCTAGCAAAAGGAAAAGAAGATGGTTTCGAAGTATTAAATGATGAAGGATATGCGGGAAGAATATCTTACAAATGTGGAAATCAAAAAGAATCAGTTGGTATTCTTTGCCATTTGGATGTTGTTCCTGAAGGCAATAATTGGACGTATCCACCATATGAAGCAAGAATAGTTGATGGTAAGATTTTCGCAAGAGGTACAACCGATGATAAAGGTCCAACAATTGCATGCTACTATGCTTTAAAATTTATTAAAGAAACAAATATTAAATTGAAAAAAGAAATTCAAATTATTCTTGGAACTGATGAAGAAACAGGATGGCGTGGTGTTAACCATTATTTCAAAAAGTATGAAATGCCATCAATCGGTTTTGCTCCAGACTGTGATTTCCCATTAGTATATGGGGAAAAAGGTCGTATGTCGTTTGATCTATCAACTAATTATCATGAAGAAGATGTTGTTGAATATATTCATGGAGGAGATCGCTATAATGTTGTATTAGATCAAGTTGTTGCAAAACTTAATAAAGATTTATCAAATGAATTTAAGAAATATTTAACTGATCATAATTTAAAAGGTGAAGTTAAAGGCGATTTATACATACTTGAAGGAGTTGCAGCACATGCAATGGAGCCTCAAAAAGGTGTTAACGCAGGAATTCATATGTGTCATTTCTTAAAAGACTATTCTAATAACAATATGATTAAATTTATTGATAAGTATTTTTATGATGATCCATACTTTGGAAAAATGGGACTAGCATATAATGATTATGAAATGGGACCAATAACAGTTAATGTGGGCATTATGAATATTGAAAAAGATAAAACTAGAGTTACGCTAGATTCAAGATTTCCTGTTAGATATGATATTAACAAATTCAATGAAACATTTAATAAGATACTAACTGATAATGGTATTATAATTGCTGCAAAGACTTTTAAAGAGCCACATTATATTGATCCAAATGATGACTTAGTAAAATTACTTCATAAAGCGTATGTAAAAAATACTAATGATACTGTTAATAAACCATTCACTGTAGGTGGTGGAACATATGCCGGAATATTGAAAAAAGGGGTAGCCTTTGGTATGTTGTTTCCAGGTGAGCCTGAACTAGCTCATCAAAAAGATGAATGTATTGCAATCGAAAGTTTATTAAAAGGCATACTTATTTATATTGACGCTATTTTATTATTAGGTGAAGTAGATGCGTAGAAGAAATGTTAAAAATGCTAAACAACGCATTGAGAACCATCCTGAACTTGTAATTGCTAATCCTAAAGAATATATTGGAAAATGGCATGAGGTTTTTAATAATGACAACCCTATTTATTTAGAAATTGGTATGGGAAAGGGAAAATTTTTAAGAGAACATGCATTAAAAAATCCTAATATTAACTATATTGGAATTGAAAAATTTGATAGTGTTATTGTTCAAGCTGTTGAAAAAATTGCACCTTTGAATTTAATTAATATAAAGTTAATTAATGTTGATGCCGAAGAATTATTAGAAATATTTAATGCTAATGAAATAAATAAAATATTCTTGAACTTTAGTGATCCATGGCCTAAAAATAGACATCAAAAAAGAAGACTTACTAGTGAGAAATTTTTAGCATTATATGAAAAAGTATTAAATGGCACAATTGAAATGAAAACTGATAATCGTGGATTATTTGAATATAGCTTAATGTCATTTAACAATAATAATTGGAGATTTAAAGAATTATCTTTAGACCTTCATGCCATAGCTGAAGATGAAGAACCTAAAGAAATTATAACAACTGAATATGAAGATCGCTTTGTCGAAAAAGGTAATGTAATATATTTTGTTGAAGTTAGTAAATGAGGTAAAACTATGAAAGGGATAATATTATTAGCTAACCATTTTGAAGATACTGAAGCACTAGTTACTATTGATTTACTAAGAAGAGCAGGTATTACTATTGATATGGTTAGTATCGAAAAATCTGTTGATTTAGTAACTCAATATAATTTAAAAATTAAAGCAGAGTTTACAGTTGATCAATTAAACTTAAATGATTATAGCTTTTTGATAATACCTGGTGGTAAAGCCGTGATATTGACACATTTATCTTCAAAAATAACTGAAGATGTCGTAAATCATTTTGCAAAGAAAAATCAATTAATTGCTACTATTTGTGCTGCACCAAGTGTCGTTGGTAAACTTGGTTATCTAAAAAATAAAGAATTTACATGTTTTCCAGGATTTGAAGAATATGTTGTTGATGGTATTTATTTACCAAATAAAAATGTTGTAGTATCTAACAACTATATTACTGCCAAAGCGGCAGGCGCAACCTTTGATTTTGCCAAAGAAATAATCAAATATTTAACTAATGAAAAAACTGCTAACAAAGTAATAAATTCAGTATACTATAAAGGATGATGACAATTATCCTTTTTTTTCATATAATAAGATAGGTGATAAAATGGAGTATGTAGGAATATTTCAAGGAGGAGGAATGAAGGGACTTGCCTATATGGGAGCAATTTGTGCACTTGAGGAGTGTGGAATAAAGGCTAAGAAGGTTGCGGGAACAAGTATAGGCGCAGTATTTGCTAGTTTACTTGCAACTGGATACACGGGTAAAGAAATAACATATCTCAGCAAACATATTGATTTTACTAAATTGTTATATAAACCAAATAATAAATTAACAACCTGTATCAAAGAATTAGGATGTTATAGTAGTGAATATATTGAAGAATTGTTAAATTCATTATATAATAGAAAGGGATATCATTACGTTTCAGATTTAAATAAGGATAATCTAAAAGTAATAGCAAGTGATATAACCAAAAGAAAGAAAATAGTTTTACCAGATGAACTTTGGCAATATGATATTGATGAAAATAATATTACTTTAGCAAGAATGGTAACCCTAAGTTTGTTATATCCTGTATTTTTTAAGCCCCTTACTTTGAATAAATCCAAAATAGTAGATGGTGGACTTTTTGATTCTTTCCCAATTGGTGCTATTACCGATAATAATTTAAAGAAAATAGGTTTTCAACTAATTTCTAAAAAAAGTAAAAAAATATCAACGTTAGATTATTTAGTTGATATTGATACAAAATTTATTAAAACTCTAGATTTTAGAATTACTCATAATGAAATAGCAAGACTATTTGATCAAGGGTATTTTGCGGCAAAAAGAATAATTCCAATCATAGAAAAACATAATAAAATTATGTAGAAAGCGAGATAATATGATAAAACTAATCGCAATAGATTTAGATGATACATTATTAAATAAAAAGAAAGAAATATCTTCAAGAAATGTTTCGGCAATTAACAACGCAGTAACGAATAATGTAAAAATAGTACTTGCAACAGGAAGACCATATTTTAGAGTAAAACCAATTCTAGAAAAGCTAAATTTGCTTGACGATAATCAAGTAGTTATTACTCTTAATGGCGGATATATTTGTAATGCAACAAATAACAAAACATTGTATGAAAATGTGCTAAATAACCAAGATATAGTTAAAATTATTGAAGTAATTAACAATACTAAATTATGTTTTAATGCTTATTGTGGAGATAACATTTATACAGAAAAACTTGAAGAAAAGATAAAAGAGCTACCTGTATATGATGGGATAAATTTTATATTCAAAAGTAATGATGAATTAAAACAATTAAATTATGCTCATAAGATAATTGTTGCAAGTAGTGCTGATAATATTACAAAGCACAAAAACTATATTGTTGATAAGTTAAACGACTATACAGTTGTCCAAAGTACACCCAACTTTTTAGAAGTATTGCCAAATAACACAACAAAAGGTATAGGACTACAAGAAATAGCCAACATATTTAACTATAGTAAAGATGAAATTATGGCAATTGGAGATGCGGAAAACGATATATCAATGCTTGAATTTGCAAAATATAAAGTTGCTATGAAAAATGCAAACGATAGTGTAAAAAAAATTGCTAATTTTATAACAAAGAGTTGCGAAGAAGATGGAGTTGCATTCGCAATTGAAAAAGTTTTAAATATAGCTAATAATTAAAAAGTATAAAACATTTTACAAATCTATAAAAATGTGATATAATGTATAAGCATGAGTATGTGTACTCTGCCTTGCTTTACAAAAATCATGTAAAGCCGTTAGACCAGAAGGAGGTGCAAAGAATGAAAAAATACGAAGTTATGTATATCATTCGCCCTAACGTTGAAGAAGAAGCTAGAAAAGCATTAATTGAAGAGATGAATGCTGTATTCACTAGCAAAAATTCTACAGTAGATAACGTTAAAGAAATGGGCATGAGAGAATTAGCTTACGAAATCAAACATGAAACTAAAGGTTATTATGTTCTTTTGAATGTAACTGCAACACCTGAAGCTGTTAAAGAATTCGAACGTGTAGCTAACATCAAAGAAAACATTATTCGTTACATCACTGTAGCTGAATAGGAGGCATTATGAATCGTGTAATTTTAGTAGGTCGTATCACAAGAGACCCAGAACTTAGAACATCGCCTAATAATGTTTCATTTGTTGCATTTACTATTGCAGTAAACCGCTTATCAGCTTCAGCAAATGGCGAAAGAGAAGCTGATTTTATCAATTGCGTTGCTTTCAATAAGCAAGCAGAAAATTTATGTCGATTTATCAAAAAGGGTGGACAAGTTGGTGTAGAAGGTAAACTTCAAACAAGAAGATATACTGCCCAAGATGGTTCAAATAGAGTTGCTACTGAAGTAATTTGTGATAATATTCATTTCTTAGAACCTAAGAATGCTTCTAATCAAGCTGGTGGTTACAATGACTATTCATCATATGAAACTTCATACATGCAACAACCCCAAAGAGAACCTCAACCTCAACAACCTAGTCCAAGTAGTTTTTATCAAGAACCTAAAAAGCCTCAACAAAATCAATATGATGAGGTTAAGAAACAATTTGATATTTCAGACGACGACTTACCATTTTAGGAGGAATGAAATATGGCAACTTTTAAAAGACGTAAAAAAACTTGTTATTTCACAGATAATAAAATTCAAAAGATTGACTGGAAAGATGTTGATTTATTAAAGAAATTTATTTCAGACCGTGGAAAAATTTTACCACGTCGTATCACTGGAACTAAAGCTATTTATCAAAGAGAATTAGCAGTTGCAATTAAACGTGCTCGTCATATGGGTTTATTACCATTCGTTAGAGAATAGTTTTATAACTTATATAAATGTGAAAAAAACTTAATGTAATATGAATTTTGATTCATTTTGCATTAAGTTCTTTTTTTATGAATAATTTAAAAATTAGTATGCTAAATAACAACACACTTTTTGTGTAAAAGAAGCAAAATTGTTTTTTCTCTTTATAAGAGAATTAGTAGAGTGAATTCTCTTCAAAAAAAGGCAAATTCTCGATTTGAATACCAAAAAAGATACCTAAAAATCCACCTTATGGGTTGAAATTGATTGACAATTATTATATAATGTTAACGAAGAAAAAAACTTTGGAGGTTTAATTATGGATAACTTTGTATTAACATGTTGCTCAACTGTCGATTTAGATGAAGCCTTTTTTAAAAAAAGACATATACCTTTTGTTTGCTTCCACTTTAGAATGGATGGCGTTGATTATCCTGATGATTTAGGGCATAGCATATCATTTAAGGATTTTTATGATCGAATTCGTAATGGGGCAACACCTACAACATCACAAGTAAATTCTAGTGAGTTTATTGAATTCTGGGAACCTTTTGTAAAAGAAGGAAAGAATATTTTACACATATCATTATCTTCGGGAATATCAGGCGTAGTAAATTCAGCTATATTAGCTCAAAAATATTTGATGGAAAAATACCCTGGTTCAGTAGTAAAAGTTGTTGATTCACTAGGTGCTTCATCGGGTTATGGGATGCTAGTTGAGTATGTTGCTGATATGAAAGATGAAGGAAAAACTTTAGAAGAATGCTATGAATGGGCTGAGGAACATAAACTAAATATTCATCACTGGTTCTTTTCAACTAATCTAACTAGTTATAGAAGAGGTGGAAGAATAAGTTCTGCTAGCTTTTTCTTAGGACAATTATTAAAGATTTGCCCATTACTTAATATGGATTATCTAGGAAGATTGATTCCACGTAAGAAAATTAGAACTAAAGATAAGACAATTATCGAAACGGTTAATATGATGATTGAGCACGCTGAAGATGGTACAAACTATAATGGCAAATGTTTTATATGCCATTCTGACTGTTTAGATGACGCTATTAAAGTAAAAGATTTAGTAGAAAGTAAATTTCCTAATTTAAAAGGAAAGGTAAGAATTTATTCAGTTGGTACTACAATTGGTTCACATACTGGACCTGGTACAGTAGCCTTATTCTTTAAAGGTGATAAGAGAGAAGACTAGGAAACTAGTCTTTTTTAATAGGAAAAATTTATTGAGTAAAAAAGCGTTAAGTTGTCTGATAATTATACAAAATACAAAAAAACAACCGATAAAGTTGAAAAAAGCTAACAAGTATGATATAATAAATCGATAATATAGTACAAAGAAGAGGTGAATGTATGAAGACACGTAAAACTGTCAGAGTAATTATTCTTACCATCGTTATTATTGTATCTGCTTATTTCACAATTGTAACGGGTCAAAATATTCAATTAGACAATAAACTATTGTACATCCCTATTGTAGTATTCATAATTTCACTTGCCTTATTAATATCAGGCATAATTAATTCTCGATATACTATAAAAACTAAAAGTTTAGAAAACCGCTTAGAAATGTGGAATTCAATAACATACAAGGTAAAAAAAGCCGGTGAAACAGCTTTTAATAAACTACCAATAGGTATAGTAGTAATTGATAAGGATTCAAAAATCGTATGGGCTAACCCAAATGCTAGAACCATATTTATGAGTCCACTTGAACATATTTATTTAAAAGATATAGCATCAAATTTATATAATAAATTGATGAATGCTCGAAAAGAATTAAATGAAATAACTGAAGGTCAAAAGATAACTTACAAAGAAAACATATATGGCAAAATCTATTATGTAGAATATCTAGTTAAATTTGATGTAATTTATTTTACTGATATTACTGAATATGAAAACTTACAAACTAAGTATTATAATAGAACTGAAGTATTAGGCTATATAAATATCGATAACTTAGAAGAAACTTTACAAGAATTTGACGTTCAAACAAGAGCTGAATATGAAGGTAAAATCGTTGGTGCTCTTGCTAAATGGGCTACTGAAAATGGAGCATTTATTCGAGGTCTTACTTCAACAAGATATATCTTAGTCACAGACCAACAACAATTAGAAAAACTAATTCAGTCTAATTTTTCAATTCTAGATGATATCAAACAAATATTTAATACTTCAAGACTTGCAAGAATTACCCTTAGTATGGGTATTGCATGCGATGATGTAAACGTAAATGATTTATCAGAAGAAGCTCAACAACAACTAGAACTTGCATTAAACCGTGGTGGTGACCAAGTAGTTGTTAAGAAAAATAATGAAACGTTATTCTTTGGTGCTAAGACTGACCCTATTTTAAAAGAATCTAAAGTAGAAATAAGAGTAAAGAGTGAAGAACTTGAAAATTTAATGCTAACTTCATCAAATATATTTATTATTGGTCATAAAAATATTGATGCGGATGGCTTTGCCGCAACAGTAGCAATGTATAAATGGGCTACAAGCTTAGGTAAAGAAGCACACATCATTTATGATGAAAATAGTATAGACTCAACTGTCGCAAGAGTAATGGATAGCATAAAACGTGAATACGTTGCTTTCTTAGATGCCTTTACTACTTTAAAAGAAATTCCACATTTAATCAATAAAGATAGTTTGTTAATAGTCGTTGATTTCCAAATAATTTATCAATGTATTGATCAAAAATTATTTAATCGATTTGAAAAAATAGCAATTATTGACCATCACCGTAGAGGTGAGGGGGCAATATCAAGTCCTAAATTTTATTATAGCCAAGCAGCTGCTTCTTCAACTGTTGAATTAATATTTGAATTAATTTCGTTTGCGAAAGAACCAGTTGAATTTAGTGAATTAGAAGCAACTTGGATGCTACTTGGTATCGTCGTAGATACAAATAATTTTATCTACCGAACTTCTTCCGCAACATTTGAGGCCGCATCAACACTAAAGAAATATGGTGCTGATATGAATGCGGTAAAAGCATACTTAAAAGAAGATGTTAGTGAAAAATTAACTAGACAAGACATTATTCGTAATATGGAAAGATATAAAGATGTTGTAGCTATAACATATGCCGATGATGATTTAATTTTAGAGCGTGCTAGTCTTGCAAAAGTTTCTGATGAATTAATTTCAATCTCAGGAATTGAACTTGCAATTACAATTGGAAGAATCAGTGAAAAACAAGTTGGATTAAGTGCACGTAGTTTGGGTAAAGTAAACTGTCAAGTAATTATGGAAAAAATGGGTGGTGGTGGTCACTTAAACAATGCGGCTGCCCAACGTAATAATGAAACAGTCCACGAAACGTTAGCAATTTTAAAAGAGAAAATTGATGATTACCTTTTAGAGGAGGAAAACATGAAGATAATTTTAATAAAAGACTTAAAAGGAAAAGGTAAAAAAGGTGACATAATTGAGGTTGCCGCAGGTTATGGAAATAATTTAGTAAGAAATAATACCGCAATTTTAGCTTCACCAGAAAACATGCAAAAATTAGAAGAAGAAAAGAATCAAGCAATGTTAAGAGAAGCTGAACTTGTTCAACAAATGAAAGAATTAAAAGAAAAAATTGAAAGCACTGAAGTTAAGATTTCTGTTAAAGTTGGTAAAGAAGGAAAATTATTTGGTTCAGTTAGTACAAAACAAATAACTGACGCAATACAGGCAAAATTAGGCGAAAAAATTGATAAACGTAAAATTGCTTTGGATGGACCAATTAATTCACTTGGAACATACGAAATACCAATTCAACTTCATAAAGATGTTATTGCAAAAATAAAATTATTTATAGTAGAAGAATAAGGAGGTTATTATGGAAGCCCATAATCGTTCTGTACCATATAATAATGATGCTGAAATGTATGTTATAGGTAGCGTCTTATTAGAAAATAAAATTATGAATAGTTTAGTGGGTAAAATAAATCCTGAAGATTTTTATAATCCCCAAAATTCAGCTATTTACAAAGCAATGCTAACTCTTTACAATCAATCAGAAAAGATTGAAAGTATGAGTGTATTAGAACAATTAAAACGTGATAAAATATCTAATATTGAAGAATATAAAAGCTATTTAATCGATATAATTGATTTAGTTCCATCAACATCATCAGTTGGGTTATACATTGACGTTGTTGAAGAAAAAGCCGTTGAAAGAAGAATACTTGCAAATATGCAAGAATTATCAAGTGACATATTAACTTCAAAATATGATTTTAATACGGTGTTAGATAGAGCGGAAGATACTATTTTAAAAGTTATAAAAAAACGTCGTACATCTAACTTTATGACAATGGCTGAAGCAGCTAAAAAAGTCTATGAACAAATTGAAGGATATGTTGGTAATAAATCAGATTTAACAGGTTTAAATACAGGTTATCCATTCTTAAATAAAGCAACACTAGGACTTCAAAATGGTGATTTAATGATTCTTGCGGCACGTCCAGCCGTAGGTAAATCTGCTTTCGCAATTAATTTAGCCCTAAATGTTGCTGCGACTAATAAAGCACATGTTGCCATATTCTCACTTGAAATGAGTATTGAACAATTGATGATGAGAATATATAGCTATAAAGCAAATATTGAATTATCAAAAATCAGAAGTGGTAATCTTGAAAGTGATGAATTATTATTACTAGGTGTTGCAAGAGAAGATTTATCAAAAATAAACTTACATTTTGATGAAAGTAGTTCTACTAATATTTCAGATATTCGTGCTAAATGTCGTCAGTTAAAACAAGCTGGACAATTAGATTTTGTAATAATTGACTATTTACAATTAGTAACAACCAGTGATACTAGAGGAAATCGACAAGAAGAAGTTTCTAAAATTTCACGTCAATTAAAAACTCTCGCAAGAGATTTAGAAGTACCTATTTTAGCCTTATCACAACTTTCACGTAGTATTGAATCACGTGAAGATAAAAGACCAACACTTGCTGACTTACGTGAATCAGGAAGTATCGAACAAGATGCCGATATGGTAATGTTCTTGTATAGAAGAAGCGATGTTGAAGAACTTGATGAAAATGAAGAACGTGAACGTAAAGAACGTGAAAAAACTTACCGTGAAATTATTTTATCAATAGCTAAAAACCGTCAAGGTCCACTTGATGATATAGATTATCATTTCTATGGTAACTATTCAAGATATAGCGAGCAACGTGAGAAAAAACCAGTTATTCGTAAAAGTCGCAAAAAATATGCTCGTACAACTAAGTTAAACAAAGAAGAATAACTAGAAAGAAAGGTTAATATGATAGTAGATCGTTTAGAAGTAATTTGTAAACGCTATGAACAAATAGGGGAACAACTTAGTGACCCAAACATTGTGTCAGACATCAAAAAAATGACTGCACTTTCTAAAGAACAACGTTCACTAGAAAAGGTTGTAGTAAAATATCGTGAATATCAAAAAGTTACTAAAGATATTGCCGATTTAAAAGAGATGGTTAATGATTCTGACCCTGAAATTAGAGAAATGGCTGAAATGGAATTAGAAGAAGCTCATGCCCAGTTACCAAAACTTGAGGAAGAATTAAAGATTTTGCTTCTTCCTAAAGATCCAAATGACGAAAAGAACGTTATCGTAGAGATTAGAGGAGCAGCCGGTGGTGATGAAGGTAATATTTTTGCTGGAGACTTATACCGTATGTATTTAAAATATGCGGAAAGTAAGGGTTGGAAAGTTGAAGTTATGGATTCCCTTGCATGTGAGGCTGGAGGATTTTCACAAATTAGCTTTATGATTAGTGGTGATTCTGTATACTCATTCTTGAAATATGAATCAGGTAGTCACCGTGTTCAAAGAGTTCCATCAACTGAATCAGCAGGCCGTATTCACACTTCTACCGCAACCGTTCTTGTTATGCCAGAAGCTGAAGAACTTGAAGTAGATTTGGATATGAATGATGTAAGAATTGATACATTCTGTGCATCAGGTCCAGGTGGACAATGTGTAAACACTACTAAGTCCGCAATTCGTGTAACTCATATTCCTACCGGAATTGTCGTTTCATGTCAAGATGGAAAGAGCCAACACGAAAACAAAGCAAGTGCTTTAAAAGTATTACGTGCAAGATTATATGATCATATGCTACAAGAAAAAGAAGCTCTTGAAGGCGAAGAACGTAAAGCAAAAATTGGTCATGGCGATCGTAGTGAAAAAATTAGAACCTATAATTACCCTCAAAATCGTCTAACAGATCACAGAATTGGCTACACAGTTCAACAATTAGATCGCATTATGGAAGGTAAATTAGATGGTGTTATTGAAGCTCTAATTTCTTTTGAACAAAAAAAGGCATTAAGTGTCAATAATGAGGAATAAAACAACTAAATAATGAATAAAAAAAAGTGGTGATAAAAATGCCACTTTTTATTTATACAGATAGTATAGAAAAAAATGTCGACGAAATAAGAAAATATACAAATAGAAAAATAATTGCGGTGATGAAAAGCAACGCTTACGAATTAGGTAGTAAAAAAATAATTCCTATTTTAAGAAAAAAAGGAGTAGATTTTTTTGCTTTTGAAAAATGCAAAGAATATTTTGAAAACATTGAAGTTTGTAAAAATACTAATGTTTTAATAATGGAAAGTATACCAACTAATAAAATACTGAAGATTAACAATAAAAATGTGAGAATATCAATTAATTCTTGTTTAGATGCTTTCTACATAAGAAATCTTGAAATACCTTTAAAAGTCCATCTTCGAATTGATTCAGGAATGAACAGATTAGGATTACAAACGATTGAAGAAGTAAAATGGGTATTAAATATTTTAAAAAAGAATAAAAATATTGAAATAGAAGGAATCTATACACATTTTTCTTCAGATGTCTATGAAAATAAATATTTTGAAAAGCAATATGAAACTTTTAAAAAATTCTTACAATTAGATAAATTTAAAATTATTCATGCTAATGCAACAAAAACACTAAATCATAAACTAATTGGTAATTATGTAAGAGTAGGTATGGGATTATATGGTTATCATCAACCATTTATAAAATTAACTCCTACGATTAGTTACAATGTAAGACCTTGTAGTTTGTTTTATCCTAAGAAAAACAAAAAAGTTGGTTATAGCCAAAAATATGTAAAGCAAAAAATAGGAGTTATTCCTATCGGATATCATGACATAGATTTAACTAATATGTCAAAAATCTATTATAAAGGTAAAACTTTACCTTTAATTGGCACAAGTTGTATGAATCATACTCACTTTAAGGCCAATGATGAAATTAATTATCTAAGTTGGTTGTCGATTCTTCCAACTAATGGTATAATAAATATAGCAAATGATTATAATTGGTACAAAATACTAGCATCACTAAGAGTTGTTCCCAAGAGTTATATAAGGAGAAATAATTATGACATTCCAAAAATATTTAAATATTCAAAAGAAAAGGGCCCAAGAGTATTCACTAGAATCAGAAGCAATCAAATTACTCGTATTAGAATTATCTAATATGGATGGGGCAACTTTCTTTGCTAATTTAAACAAAGAAATACCTGATGATTTAAAAGAAACATTAGACAAGGCAATTGATAAATACTTAATCGAAAAAATACCGGTACAACATATAATAGGTTATTCATACTTTTATGGTTACAAGATGAAAGTAAGCGATCAAGTACTAATTCCTCGACCAGAAACTGAAGAACTAGTAGGTTACGTGTTACAATCCTATGACGAAGTGTTTGATGGCAAAAAGGTTGATGTAGTTGATGTTGGAACAGGTAGTGGCGCAATCGCAATAGCACTCTGTAAGGAAGAACCTGCTTTTAGGGTTAAAGCTACTGACATATCAAAAACAGCTCTAGAAGTTGCCAAAGAAAATGCCAAACAAAATGATGCGCAAATTGAATTTTTAGTTGGTGATATGCTTGAACCATTAATAGCTAATAAGTACCGATTTGACATTTTAGTATCAAATCCTCCCTATATACCAGATGATGAATATGTCGAAGATATTGTAAAAAACAATGAACCAAGTGTTGCTTTATTTGGTGGTAAAGATGGAATGCATTTTTATGAAATTATTTTAAGAGATGCTAGTAAGGTTCTTAATCCAACAAATATAATCGCATTTGAGCATAGTTATAGTAAAAAAAATGAAATGGTTGAACTTGCAAAAAAATATTTCCCAAAATCAGAAATTACTTCAATCAAAGATTTAAATGGAAAGGATCGCTTTACAATTATTGTAAATAGATAATTATGAGAATAAATACATTTAATAACGTAAATAAACTTACTCTAAAAGGGAAAATAATTGCTTTCCCAACTGATACAGTATATGGTATCGGGGCATTAATAGATGATGAAGTAGCAATCAAAAAAATTTACAATTTAAAGAAAAGAAATTTAAACAAACCGCTTGCGGTACTTGCGGCAAGCATAGATGATATCTTACCATATGTAGAAGAAATTAGACCAAATGTAAAAATATTGATGGAAAAATATTGGCCGGGAGCTTTAACAATCATATTTAAAAAGTCAGCCAAGACGTCACCATCTGTAACTTGTGGCTTAGATACTATTGGCTTTAGAATTCCCAATGATGAAACTGCCTTAGAAATTCTAAAAAAAGTTGGTCCAATTGCAACTACAAGCATTAATATTAGTGGTCAACCTCCTCTAAATGATTATCACGAAATTGAAAAAGAATTTGGTGATGAGATTGATTATCTATTTGAAAAAGAAGTAAAATCTTCAAATGTATCTTCAACGGTAATTGACTGTACTAGTGAAGATATTAAAGTATTAAGACAAGGTGAAATTATAATAAAATAGTAGAGTATAAACTGGAAAAAAATGGGCATAAATAAAAGTGGTGATAAAAATGAAAAAGTTTTTAAGAATTGCTTTAACAATATGCCTATCTTTTTTTTATGTAATTTTTTTGTTTGGTTGTGAACAAAAAAGTGAAATGCGACTTAGAATTTTAGCTTCTTCCAATAGTGAAGAAGATCAAAAAATAAAATTAGAAGTAAAAGAAATAGTTTATAACTATTTAAAAACAAATAATAAATTAAATGGTAATAATATAGACATTGAAGATTTAGAAAGTTATTTAAATCAACAATTTAAAAATAATGACATAAAAGTGACTCATGAAAAGGTTAAATATGAAGCAAAAGCATATGAAGAAAAAATAATTCAAGCTGGTTACTATGATACAATACTAATAACAATTGATGATGGAAAGGGAAAAAACTTTTGGACTTTGTTATATCCTGAATTCTTTGATATATCATTTGATGGCGAAAATGAAATAGAGTATCATAGCTATTTTTATGATTTGTTTCATAACTAATATTCTAAATATCAGTATTAACGCATAAAATATATTGGTGATTTTATGCAAGAATTAGAAGTAATCGTAGTTGAACAAGATTCTAATATAGCTAATAAAATAATGACTTTTTTAAAATCTATCGATACTATTGCAAGTGTAGAAGAAAAATTAATTACAAATGGTGTTGCTTTAAAACAAGAAGAGGATATTGTTGGTTTTATTACCTATGAAGAATATTCAGAATATGGGCTAATAAGATATTTTATATTTCAAAAACAAATAGCACTTGGAAAAGTAATTGAAATGTTTGATAGTCTATGTGACGTCGCAAGATTAAGAGAACTTGCTGGATTAATTTCAATAGGTAAAAATCAAGAAGTTATTGATTTATTTGAAAGTTTAGGGTTTAACAAAATTGACAAAGAAAATTTCTTAGTTGGCGGAAAAACTGTCTATGGTACAGACTTAGAAAATGCTACAATTCTATTACACAAACTTTAAAAAGAGATTTGACCAAATCTCTTTTTTTAATGTGCCAAATTATAAAAGTAGATTCTAATTTTTTAATAGTAAAAATGAAAGCATAAATTTGAAAAATATTTAGAATTATGTTATAATATTCAAGGTAAAGGAGTGAGTTTTATGCGAATTGCTATTGGTTCAGATCATGCAGGATATGAATTAAAATGTCAATTAGTAAATTACTTGCAACATAATAATGTAGAAGTTCATGATATGGGTACTTTCAATCAAGATTCCGTTGATTACCCAGATTATGCGGTGCAAGTATGTCAAACGTTAGCTAGAGATAATAGCGACTTTGGTATTCTTATTTGTTATACTGGTATAGGTATGTGTATGGCGGCAAATAAATTCAAAGGTATTAGAGCTGCTCTTGTTGATAACATTGACAATGCAAAATTTACTAGAGAGCACAATGATGCCAATGTTTTATGTATGGGTGCTAAAGATGTCGATTTAGAATTGGCTAAAAAAATAGTAAACGTATTCTTAAGTTCAAGATTCCTAGGAGGAAGACATGAACGAAGAGTTGAAAAAATAATGAACATTGAGCGAAATGAAAAAAAAGAAAGATAACATTATACACGATATTAAGATTTATAATATTATTATGAGTAATGTTTGGAAACTAATTACATTCTTATTAATAGGGGTATTAGGTGGCTTTTTATTTGAACATTATTCAAAATATAAAGATTTTAACTATATGCTATTTTCAATCGTACTGTTTGCGATAATAGGAATTATTGATTTCTTTGTATCAATAGTTAGAGATAGCAAGAGACTAGAAAAAGCTGAAAAAAAGAAAAAAGAAAAGGAATTAAAGAAAGATTCTGATGAACAAAATGAAGAATCTGCTGAATAATGATGATCGTCGCATTATTAAATTATCTTTTTTAGTAGTTTTAATAATAACTTTTATTGTAATTTTAACAAGCATATTTCTTTGTGTAATTGGGCATATTTCCGTTTTACATACTATATGGTTAGCAATTAGTCCACTGCTTGGGTATCTAAGTAGTGTCATTTGCTATGTTAAAATTGTGATAACTACCAAAAAAGCAATTTCACGATTATCAGAAAGAGCAAGCAAAAAATTTATTTTTAACAATATTACAAATGTCATAATATACTTAATAGTTTTAGGATTATGTGGCTATATTTTTTGGCCTAGTATATTTTTGGCTTTCACCGGTATTGTTTGTCTTAAAATAATTATCATTGTATTATATGGAAAATATAGTAAGAAAGTTGGTGATAAAAAGTGATAGAAGCCATTGATAAAATATTAGGATTTTATAAAGCTCCTAATTTTGCAATTATTGTAGTTAGTTTGATTATCATCATCTTTATAATAATTGTTGGCGTAAAATTAAAAAAACAAGATCCTAACAAACCTACAAAGGGAATCTTACTTGCGGCAGAAGCATTAGTTGATTGGACAAATGGTATGTGTAAGGGTGCTTTAGGTAGTAGATGGAAAGTATTTGCACCATATGTATTGTTTGAAGCAATGTTCTTAGCTGTTGCTAATCTTAGTGGGTTATTAGGATTAACACCACCTACAAGTAATATTTGTGTGCCACTTGCTTTAGGTATAGTAACTGGCTTTATTATGCATATTGCCGCGATAAAATATAGCGGTTGGAAAGCATACTTAAAAGGTTACTTAGATCCGATTGCTGTAATGTTGCCAATAAATATTTTTAGCGAACTAGTTACCCCAATCTCAATGGGATTAAGATTGTTTGGAAATATTTTTAGTGGAACCGTAGTATCTACGTTGGTATATCATTTGTTTACTCAAGTGTTGAGTGTAACGATTAACTCTATTACGATTCCTTATGGAGCCGTATTTGCTCCATTTGTTACACCATTTATACATGCAATATTTGATGTATTTTTAGGTTTAATTCAAGTTTATGTATTTATACTTTTAACTGTAGTATTCATTGCGGGAAAAATCCCTGAAGAAGAATAAATAAAAAATAGGAGGAAATTATGAATTTTTTAAATGAATTATTTATGTTTTTAGCTATGAAAGGCTCTGACCTTGGTGCTGGTCTTCACGACTTAGGTGCTGCTATCGGTGCTGGTATCGCCGTATTTACTGGTGTTGGTTCAGGTATTGGACAAGGTTTAACAGCTGGACTTGCTGCACAAGGTGTAAGTCGTCAACCAGAAGCAGTTAGTGAAATTCGTTCAACAATGATCATGGGACAAGCTGTTGCTGAAACAGCAAACATTTACGGTCTAATCGTAGCTATCTTATTAATATTCGTATTCTAATAAAAAGGAGAAAAATAAATGGATAGTGGTTTATTAGCTGAAAAAATTGAAGATGTACTATATAGTGCAATTCCATTTTTAGATGAATCAAATCCTGATAAAGTTATTGATATGGCAATAACTTTTGGACTACAACTACTAGCAACTTTGGTATTATTCTTAATAATTAGATTTAAATTTTGGAATGTAATTACAGGAATGATGGAAAAACGAAAAGCAAGCGTAGAAGAGGCAATAAGCGCTAAAGATGAAGCGTTAATTGAACTTGAAAATGCTAAAAAGGATGCTGAAGAATTAAAAGGTAATTCAAAGAAAGAAGCTCAAATGATTATTGATGAAGCAAAAAAATCATCAGCTGTTGAAGCAAATGCCATTATAGAAGAAGCTAATCAAAAAATTCAAGATGAATCTGCTCGTGCAAGAGAACAAATCGAAAAAGAACATCAAGAAATGCAAGATGGAATCAAAGATGAAATTGTTGAAGTAGCTTACGCAATCGCAGAAAAAATGGTTGGCCGTGAAATCAACAAAGAAAATAATCAAGACATTATTGATGAAGCCATTAAAAAAATGGATGATAACAAATAGGTGAACTATGGCAACTTCGGTAGGAATTCAGTATGCAAATGCTCTTTTTGAAATAGCAAAAGAAGAAAACCAAGTAAAAGAATATCGTGAAGAATTAAACGTTTCTAAAGAAGTATTAATTGATAACAAAAACGTATATAAAACATTGATACACCCTAAAGTTACAATTGAAGAACGTAAGGAAATAATAAACAATACGTTTAAAGAATATGTAGCTAAAAACTTTCTTCACTTCCTATATGTTTTAATAGATAATAATCGATTAAGTGATTTACCTGATATAGTAGATGCATTTGAAAAACTTTATCAAGATAGTGAAAATTATTGCATTGCTACAGTTTATGTTAAATACCCGTTAACTGAAGAAGAAAAAAAAGTAGTAGTAAATGGTTTAACTAAAAAAATCGGCAAAGAAATTCATCTAAATGAAATAGTTGATCAGTCATTAATTGCTGGCATTAAAATTGAAGTCGATGGTAAAATTATTGATGCCTCAATGTTAAAAGAAATGACTGACTTGAAAAAAGAATTAAAGAAAGGTTGGTAAAAAAGTGAAACCTTTAAAAATTGAAGAAATTAGTGCTTTAATTAAAGAGCAAATTAAAAATTATGAACAAGTAATAGAAACAACTAGTGTTGGTACCGTTATAAAAGTATATGATGGAATAGCTTTAGTACATGGCCTTGATGATGCAATGGCTGGTGAACTTTTAGAGTTCCCTAACGAAGTATATGGTATGGCACTAAATCTTGAAAAAGATTATGTTGGTGTAATACTATTTGATTCATCAAGTAAAATAAAAGAAGGCGATGTTGTTAAGACAACTCATCGTATTCTACAAGTACCTGTAGGCGAAGCCTTAATAGGTCGTGTTGTTAATGCTTTAGGACAACCATTAGATAACCAAGGTGAAATTAAAACTGATCATTTCCGTCCTGTTGAAAAGAAAGCATCAGGTGTAATGGATCGTCAAAGTGTTAAACAACCACTTAAAACTGGTATTAAAATTATTGATGCCTTAGTACCAATTGGACGTGGCCAAAGAGAATTAATTATCGGTGACCGTCAAACTGGTAAAACTGCCATAGCAATTGATACAATTTTAAATCAAAAGAATGAAAATGTAATTTGTATTTATGTTGCAATTGGTCAAAAAGAATCAACAGTAGCCAATGTTATTGAAACTTTAAAAGCAAATGATGCAATGAAATATTCAATCGTTGTTTCAGCTTCTGCTTCATTCCCTGCTCCTCTTTTGTATTTAGCACCTTATACTGGTGTAACGATGGCTGAAGAGTTTATGTACAATGGTAAAGATGTTTTAATAATATATGATGATTTAAGTAAACATGCGGTTGCATATCGTGAACTTTCATTACTTTTAAAACGTCCACCTGGAAGAGAAGCTTTCCCTGGTGATGTATTCTATCTACATTCAAGATTATTAGAGCGTGCCGCAAAACTTAGTGATAAACTTGGTGGTGGATCAATCACAGCTCTACCAATAATAGAAACACAAGCAGGCGATATCTCTGCATATATTCCTACTAACGTAATAAGTATAACTGATGGTCAAATATTCTTACAAACTGAATTATTCTATTCAGGTATTAGACCAGCGGTAAGTGCAGGTCTATCAGTATCAAGAGTTGGTGGAAGTGCTCAAATAAAGGCTGTTAAAAAAGTTTCAGGTACATTAAGACTTGATCTTGCTTCATATAAAGAACTTGAAGCATTCACTCAATTTGGTTCAGATCTTGATGAAGCAACTAAAGCAAAACTTGAACGTGGTAAACGTACAGTTGAAATCTTAAAACAAAATTTACATGAATCAGTATCTAGTGAAAAACTTGCTTTAATCATTTATACTTTAACTCATGGATACCTTGATGATGTTGAAATGGAAGAAATTTTACCATACGAAAAAGCCTTCTATCGTTATTTAGATACTAATGAAGAAGCTAATGCATTAATTAAGGAAATTGAACAAACAAAAGATTTACCTGAACAAGAAAAAATAGATAAAGTTATAAAAACTTTTAAATTAACAAGATAAAATGAAAGGAGAATCATAATGGCTGGACAATCACGAAAAGTGAAAACCAGAATTGTGGCTACCAAAAAAACCGCTCAAATAACTAAAGCGATGAATATGGTAAGTGCCTCAAAACTAAAGAGCGCTGAAAAGGCCATTAAAGATTATCGACCTTTCATCGCTAAAACTCATGAAATTGTCGCAAATTTAGCATCACGTGATAAAGGCTTTAGTCATCCATTAATGGATAAAAGACCAATAAAGAATATTTGTTTTGTTGCCATATCATCTGATAAAGGACTTGCAGGGGCATTTAATTCAAACGTCTGCAAAGAATTAACTAAATCAATTAATGAATTAGAAGATGGTATTGGATACACAGTGTTACCAATTGGTCAAAAGGCTTATGCATATACCAAAAAACATAAGTATCAATTATTAGAAGACAAAATAATTAATGTAAAAGATGATGTTGAATTTATTATAATTGCGGAAGTAATTAGAACAATTGTTAGAAATTATCTACTTGAAAAATTTGATAAAGTAGTAGTTATATATAATCACTACGTTAATACTTTAGTTCAAAATGTTGCAACTAGTGTATTGTTACCTGTTGAAACAAATAAAGATTTAGATAAAACAATGAGTACATATGAATTTGATGGTGAGGTAAAAACAATCTTAGATACTGCCTTACCAATATATATTGAAAATACAATATATAGTTATATCTTGGATTCAAAAGCAAGCGAACATGCTTCAAGAATGAATTCAATGAAAAGTGCTACTGATAATGCAACTGAGGTTATTAACAATTTAGAACTACTCTACAACCGAGCTCGTCAAATTGCTATTACCCTTGAGTTAACTGATATTATTGGTGGTGCTAGTGTAGTAAATGAAAATTAGGAGGACACATGAATAAAGGATATGTCGTTCAAATCATTGGACCCGTTGTCGATGTAAAGTTTGAACACGGTGAATTACCAATGATAAACAATGCATTAAAATTAACAATTCCTAAAGAACAAAACCATGGAGTAGCCCTTAATTTGACTTTAGAAGTAGCTATGCACATCGGTGATCATACTGTTCGTTGTATAGCAATGGATGCAACCGAAGGTATTATAAGAGGAATGGAAGTAGTTGATACTGAAAGTTCAATTAAAGTACCAGTAGGATATGAAACATTAGGTAGAATATTTAACGTTTTAGGTGAAACAATTGATGGTAAAGGTCAATTACCTGAAACAGTTCAAAGAATGCCAATTCATCGTGATGCACCAAAACTTACTGATTTATCAGGAAAAGTCGAAATATTAGAAACTGGTATCAAAGTTATCGATTTACTTGCTCCATATATAAAGGGTGGTAAAATCGGTCTATTTGGTGGTGCCGGTGTAGGTAAAACAGTTTTAATTCAAGAATTGATTCACAACGTTGCTCAAGAACATGGTGGTATAAGTGTATTCGCAGGTGTTGGAGAAAGAACTCGTGAAGGTAATGATCTATACTATGAAATGAGTGATAGTGGCGTTATAAATAAAACAGCAATGGTTTTTGGTCAAATGAATGAACCACCAGGAGCTAGAATGCGTGTAGGACTAACTGGACTTACAATGGCTGAATACTTTAGAGATCAACAACATCAAGATGTTCTATTATTTATAGATAACATTTTCCGTTTTACTCAAGCAGGTTCAGAAGTTAGTGCTATGCTTGGAAGAACTCCATCTGCGGTAGGATATCAACCAACTTTATCAACAGAAATGGGTTTATTACAAGAAAGAATCACATCAACAAAAGAAGGATCAATTACTTCAATACAAGCAATTTACGTTCCTGCCGATGACTACACAGACCCCGCTCCCGCAACAACATTCATTCACCTTGACGCAACAACAAATTTAAGTCGTAAAATAAGTGAAGAAGGTATCTATCCAGCGGTTGATCCACTTGCATCTACATCAAGGGCTTTATCAGAAGAAATTGTAGGTAAAGAACATTATGAAGTCGCAAGAGGAGTTCAAAAAACTATCCAACGTTACAATGAGTTATTAGATATCATTGCTATCTTGGGTATGGATGAACTTGGAGATGAAGACAAAGCATTAGTTGCACGTGCAAGAAGAATTAGATTATTCTTAAGTCAAAATACTTATGCGGCAGAACAATTCACTGGTCAACCGGGTGTATATGTTCCACTAAAAGAAACAATCAGAGGCTTCAAAGAAATTCTTGAAGGTAAATACGATGATTTACCAGAAGAAGCATTTAGATTTGCTGGAACAATTGATGAAGTAATCAAGAAAGCTGAAGGAATGAAAAGATAGATGAAATTATCAATAGTTACTCCCAAAGGCTTAAGTTTTGAAGGTGAAGTTGATCACATTGTTGTTGATGGTGATAATGGACAACTAGCAATTTTAAAAAATCATATACCAATTGTTGTTTCAATAAGAGATGGTTTTGTTAAACACGTTATTGATAACGAAGAAGTATTTCACGTAATTTATGGTGGCTTGTTGGAGTTTAATGATAATGTTGCAACAGTAATTGCTCAAGAAACTGTTGCTGGAAAGACTTTAGAAGATGCTAAAAAATCTTTAGAAGAAATTAGGAAAAATCAGAAGGAAGCTAACAGAAAGTTTTCAATGGATTTCTCCGAAATGGAAAGAGATTTAGCACTTAATTTAAAAAAAATTCAAGCATCTAAATTATAATAATATGATAAATTATAATAATATGACTAACACTTTTCGTGTTAGCCTTTTTTATCATTCAAATAGCGTTTTCATAAATATTAGTTAGTAATATAATAGACTTGTAAGTAAAAAAGTGATAAAATAATAATATCTTAATATGAATTAAATGGTGGAGTCTGTCAACAAAAGGGCGGATAATGCCCTTTTTTCATAGAAGAAGAGGTGTAAAAAATGAAAAAAACAAAAATTATCTGCACGTTAGGACCTGCTTCACGTGATGAAAAGACTATTGAAAAAATGCTATTAAGCGGTATGAATGTAGCAAGAATTAACTTCTCTCATGGTACACATGAATATCATAAAGAAACTATTGACACATTTAGAAAAGTAAGAGATCGTTTAAACTTACCTGCTGCCGTAATGCTTGATACTAAAGGACCAGAAATTAGATTACGTGATTTTGAAGGTGGTAAAGTAACACTAAAAAAAGGTGAAGTGTTTACGCTTACCACTAAAGAACTAATTGGTAATAGTGAAATAGCAAGTATATCTTATAAAGATTTACCATCACAACTTACCAAAGGGAATAAAGTACTAATTGATGATGGTAAAGTATCATTAGAAGTAATAGAAACAAATGATACTGATATCAAATGTAAAGTGTTAGTTGGTGGAGAAATCTCTAACCATAAAGGAATTAACATTCCTAATGTTCATCTTGATTTTGATTATTTAAGTGAACAAGATAAATTAGATTTACAATTTGGTGTAAAAGAAGATGTTGATTTCGTTGCGGCATCATTTGTTAGATCAAAAGATGATGTTGTAAAATTAAGAAATTACTTAGATTACATTGGTGGCAATAATATTAAAATAATTTCTAAAATAGAAAATATTGAAGGTGTAGATAATTTTGATGAAATATTAAAATCATCAGATGGAATTATGGTTGCTCGTGGTGATATGGGTGTCGAAGTGGCATATGAAAAATTACCAGGGCTACAAAAGAAATTTATTCGCAAATGTTTCCAAGCTGGTAAAATGGTTATCACTGCTACTCAAATGCTAGAATCAATGATCCATAATAATACTCCTACAAGAGCCGAAATAACTGATGTTGCTAATGCGATATTTGATGGTACAAGTGGAATTATGCTTTCTGGTGAAACCGCAATGGGAGATCATCCTGCTAAAGTTGTAAAAACAATGGCACAAATTGCCGTTCAAGCTGAAAATGATGCCTTTGAAATGGGAGTATATGCTGGACTAAAATATGATAATGATGCGGATGATACAACTAATGCAATATGCGATGCTGCATGTACTACCGCAAAAGATTTAGATGCTAAAGCTATAATTGCTGTTACTAAATCAGGGTACACTGCACGCCGTGTTTCGAAATATCGTCCTCAAGAACCTATCATTGCTCCAACACCAAACTTAAAAACATATCATCAATTATCTTTATCTTGGGGTGTATATCCTGTAAAAGCAATTTTCCAAAACAATACTAACTTATTATTCGAACATGCTATAGCTTGTGCAAAAATGAATGGATATGTTCATGAAAAAGATAGAGTTGTTTTAGTTGGTGGAAAGACTGAACAAACCGATATTTTAAATGTACAAGTCGTAAAAAATCGTGTGAATTAAATAAAAATAAATGGAGATAATATGGAAAAAACATATCAAATAGTATATTTTATTAGTTTTGTAATTTCTTTTGTTATGATATTTTATTTATTTACTAAATCAAATTTTGAGAAATGTTTCAAACAAGGAAAAGTTGAAGCGATTAAAGTTGCAACATTTGTTTTGACTTTCATTCTAGCAACACTTGTTGCTTTAGGAATGAAAAACTTAATGGAATGCATTTATGAAATTATTCACTAAATATTTTGTATAAAACGCAAAAAATTGTATCATACTATACTTGAGGTGATACAGTGAAGAATTTGATTAAAAAAATTGGCCAAAACAAATTTCAATTTTTCTTCTTTGTGGGAATCGTCGCATTACTTGCAATTGCTCTAATCGTATCAACTGTTATGAGCAACAACGATAAAACGCCAGATCCTGATACTCCAAATGTTGTTAATCCTGAACCTAGTCAAGATGATCCAGCTGTAACAAAACCCGAAGAAGTTTTAAAATTACCATTCCAAGAAACTATGAGTTACAAAGTTGTAAGAAAATTCTATAGTAAAGATGCTAGTCGTGATGAACAAGTCCAAGCATTAATAAAATATGGAAACAGCTATCGTACAAGTAGTGGTACTGGATACGCAGCAAATGATGATAGTAATTTTGAAGTACTTAGTTCGTTGAGTGGAAAAGTTGCCGAAATCAAAGAAAGTCCTCTATATGGAAATTATGTTGTTGTTGAACATGAAAACAATATAAAGACATATTATTATGGATTAAGTGATGTAACAGTAACAGTTGGCGCAACCATTGCACAAGGTGATAAAATAGGTACAAGTGGTTTTATGACAATTGACAAAGAAGCAGGTAATCATGTTTTTGTTGAAGTAAGTAAAGATGGTACAAGACTTAATATTGAAACTTTAATTGGCAAAAAAATATCAGAAATTCAAAAATAAATTAAAAGCCTAAATTTTAAGATTTAGGCTTTTTGTTTGTAGATATAGTTATAATATAAGGAGAAGTAGGACGATTATAATTTAAGTATTTAGATACTAAATATTTATTACTTGGTAACTCTTTTGTAAAATTATCAATTAAATCACTTTCTACTTTTCCTTCAGGATGGCCTGGATAAAGAACAATAATAATTAATAAATTGGTATTTACTGCCATTATTGATAAGGCTTTTTTTACACTTGCAAGAGTAGATGATGCTTTGGTTGTCAAAGATTTATCATGGCCAGGAAGATAGCCACAATTGTAAATAATTAAATCAGCAATTTCACTAATAAATTCATGTGACATTTGTTTATATTCAACATTTAAATAATTATGACTTGTTAGTAATTCTTTTGTTGTTGATATAGCCACGTCTTGAATATCATAACAAACAAGATGACCAGTATGATTTAAAGTTTCGGCCATGAACAAACTATCATTTCCCATACCACATGTAGCATCAACAAAAATCAAATCATTTCTGTTTAAACGCTTATAGTGTTCTGTTATTAAATAATGTGAAAATTCTACTATTTTAAACATAAATCACCTTGATAAATATTATTTTTTCGCATATATTTGTCTATTTCATTTAAAACGACAAATTTTTTTAATGTCCAAGTAGGTTCGATTAGTAAATCTTTTGGCGCATCGCCAGTTAATCTATGAATTACAATATTCTCATCTAAATAGCGAAGTTGATTTACAACGATATCAACATATTCATTAAGAGTCAAAACGTGAAAAGGATTGTTTGCATACATTGTTGCAAGTGGTGTATCCTTCATAATATGTAACATATGGATTTTAATTCCATCAATCTTTAAATTATTTAAATATTTTACAGTTTCAATCATTTGATCTTTTGTTTCATAGGGTAAACCATTAATAATATGAACAATAGTTGTAATATGGTATTTTTTTAATAATGATACAGCTTGTTCTAATTTAATATTATCATAACCACGGTTAATTAGAATAGCAGTAGAATGGTGCATAGTTTGAAATCCTAGTTCTACCCAAACATCAATCTTTTTCTTTAGACTTGCAAGATATTTAACAATTTCTTCATTTAGACAATCAGGTCTAGTTGCAATACTTAAAACTTTAATATTTTCGTTATATAAATAGTTTTCACTAACTAATTGCTCATAACGTTTCTTTAAATTTTCAAGAGTATCATAAGTATTAGTATTAGCTTGGAAGTATGCAATATAATAACCTTTATGCCATTTCAATTTCATTTTGGCAAGAACTTCATCAAATTGTTCTTTAATTGGTAGTGCTCTTTCTCCCGCGAAATCTCCGCTACCTTCTTTTGAACAAAATATACATCCCATAGTACTAAGAGTGCCATCTCTATTAGGACAAGAAAAATTACCATTTAGAGAAACTTTGAATACTTTTTCATGATAAAGATGTTTTAAATAATTATCTAAAGTAAGGTAATGTTTTTCATTAGTAAATAAATCGTTCATATTATCACCATATTAATTTTACTATAAATAACGATTTTTGTCATATTCTTAACGTTTTCTTTTTGAAGTATTTATATAAAACTATTCAAAAAAGAAGAAAAAATATCTAAAATATGTTAAAATAACAATGGTGATTATATGAATAAAAAATATCGTAATAATAAAAGTATAAGTGTATTAATTATTGTATTAATATATCTAGTAGCATTTGTGGGAGCATTCTTTAGCTTTCAGTATATACCAATTGACAACCTAATATTAAAGTTTTTGGTAAGTGACTTAATTGCAACCTTAATTGTTTATTTATTTAGTTTAATCTTTAGAAATCCTTCAATTTATGATCCATATTGGAGTGTTGCGCCAATGGTCATTGTCCCTTTTATACTATGGCACACAGGTAGTTATCAATTCTTCTCGATATTTGTTTTAGCGTTAGTAGAATTATGGGGATTGAGATTAACTATCAATTGGCTTATTTCTTTTAAAAACTTAAATTCAATTGATTGGCGTTATGTACAATTAAAAGAAAAGCATCCTAAATTATGGCCACTATTGAATATCCTTGGTATTTGTTATTTACCTACTCTAGTAGTATTCTTAGGGCTTATGCCAATATTCGCTTATTTTAGTTCATTTGCTACGGCAACCTCAATTAATATTTTAGGATTTATCTTAAGTGCGGTAATCGGACTTGGAGGAGTTATTATTGAAGGTGTTGCGGACGGCCAAATGCTTAAATTTAAAAAAGATCCAAACAATGTTGGAAAGATTAATCAAACCGGGCTTTGGAAAAATAGTAGACATCCAAACTATTTTGGCGAAATAGCTTTTTGGTTTAGTTTGTTCTTATTTAGTATGACTATTTCTAATAGATGGGTACTATTATTCTGTCCATTAATTGTTTTCCTTTTATTTGCTTTTATTAGTATACCAATGATGGAAAAACGCCAATTAGCAAATAAAAAAGGTTATGATGAATACAAGAAAAAAACCAATCTCTTGTTGCCAATTTGGCCACCACAAGAAAAAACAAATAAATAAAAGGACTATGTGAAGGTAAAACTTCATATAGTCCTTTTTAGTTAATCATTATTATCCGATAATATCTTAATTTGAATAAGATTATTGGTAAGATTTATTAATAAACTAATAACTTGTTGAATTAAATTATTAGGGATTTTTACGTCAATAGTAACATTATTAGTAAAACTTCTATTAATTATTTCATATTCTTTTAACCTATTTTCAATTATATCCAGATATGAATAATCAAATGAAAGTTGAATAGTGGTAAATTCAACTATTGGAACAATAATGTTTTCTTTTAAAGCAAGGCTAGCACTAGAACTATAAGCTCTAACTAATCCACCCGCACCAAGTTTGATACCACCAAAATATCTTGTAACAACACAAGCAAAGTTAGTTATATCGTTTTTTCTAAAAACTTCTAATACTGGTAAACCAGCAGTCCCACTTGGTTCTCCATCATCGCTGTAATGTCCTGCTTCTCCAGTTTTTCCGATTATATAAACCGTAATATTATGGGTAGCATCACTAAATTCTTTTTTTATTTCTTCAAAAAAAGCTTTAGCTTCATTTACATTTTGAACGGGTTTTAAGGTTGTAATAAAAGTGCTTTTGTTTATTTCATAGGTAGTTCGTGTGTATTTTGCTATAGTATTCATAAAATCACCTGAAAATATTATACCATATTTTTATAAAAAAGTATATTCATTAATATTTTTCTTGACAAAAAATATAATATAGTGATATACTTAATACAGATGATACAGTTAATACAGATAGGAGGTTAACATGATTCTAAACAACAAAGACTCAATATACATGAATATCTATAACGAATTTAAAAAATACATTATTGCAAATGTATATAAATATGATGATAAATTGCCATCTGTTAGAAGTATTGCTTTAGAGTATGGAATTAATCCCAATACCGTACAAAGAGCATTTCAGCTTTTAGAAGATGAAGGTTACATTAAGACAATAAGTAAAAAAGGTGTTTATGTAAATTATCGAAATCAAGATGAAGTAGACAAACATTCTGAAATTAAAAAAGAATTTGAACACTTAAAGAAAATGGGAATTTCTAAAGAAGAAGTTTATAAAATAATTGAGGAGGTATATAATGATAGAAATTAAGGGGCTTACAAAATCATTTGGTAATAAAATAGTACTCAATGATTTAAATTTAACTATTCCTAGCCATACTATTTTTGGACTTGTTGGAATAAATGGTGCAGGCAAATCTACTTTATTGCGTATATTATCAAATGCATATGATAAAACATCAGGTGAAGTACTAATTGATGGTAAACCAGTTAGCGATGTTGAAAGTAAGAAAAACATTTTCTTTCTTCCCGATGAACCATATAGTGCTCATAGTGAAACAGTAAATAGTCTTTTGGACTTTTACAAAATAATGTATGATTTTGAAAAAGAAACATTTATTAAATATGTGAAATTGTTTAAACTAGATGAAGCAATAGGAGCTAATTATTTAAATGCTAACATTTCAAACTTTTCAAAAGGAATGAAACGCCAATTATTAATATGTATAGCTCTAGCTATTGCGCCAAAATATTTATTTTTAGATGAGGCGTTTGATGGCCTTGATCCTCTTGCAAGACTAACATTTAAAAAAATAATATTAGAACGAATGGAAGAAACTGAAATGACTGTCATCATATCAAGCCATAGTTTACGTGAATTAGAAGATTTATGTGATTTATATGGATTATTAGATGGTGGTGTAATTGATAATACTGGCGGAATTGAACAAAGTAAGGAGTCTTATCAAAAATATCAACTTGCTTTTGAAGATGAAAAATCTAAGGAATACTTTGAGAATTTAAATATTGTTTCATATAATCGTTTGGGACGTATTGTAAAAATAATTGTCAAGGGTGATCCTGAAGAAAATTACCAAAAAATTGTCGCATTAAAACCACTCGTTTTAGATAAATTACCTATTGATTTTGAAGAATTATTCATAATTGAGGTGGAAAGTAAGGGGTATTTGAAGAATGAATAAATCATTATCGTTTAAATATTTTAAATATGAATACATTAAAAATTTGAAAATGTTGTTATATATGGGAGTTGTAGGATTTGTTTGTTACATAATACCACTATTCTCAATGGAACCTAATATACATACTAAAACTACCAATGTAGGACTAATTATTACTCTTTTTGCGTTAGCATGCTATATTATACCTATTTTTATGAATGCGTATCGGTATAATAAAAAACTTGCTAATCGTAATTATTCATGTCCAATTAGTAGATTTGCTTTGTTTAATGTTAACTATCTTGTTGGTTTAATTAATATTATTACATTTTATACCGTATTCTATTTTCTTGGAATGTTAATTGTAGCTATAAAGCTTCCTGCTTATGCTATTGTATATTATATACCGCTTTATTTTGTAATATTATTAATTGGTATATGCGTATACACTTTAAATTATTTTATTGCAAGTAGAGCAAACACTGTCATTGATGCCGTTATCTTTATTATCATGTACACCTTTGTATTTTCCATGATTGTGGGCGTTGTTCAAGATTTATTTCCTGCAAGTTATAAAGTAAATGAAAAGTTTATTACTTTTTCTGAATTTGCACAATGGGGGGATGCATATAATAAATGTATAGCAACAAATAAGTCACTGATGATAGTTGATGATAGTCCTGTTTTTATATGGTCGGAACCAGTAATCACGGTAACTGATTGTATTGTAACATTTGTAGTTTTACCAATTGTTGCTATTACAAGTTATGTATTGTTAATGATTATGGCTAAAAAGGAAAGTGCTGAAAATACTTCAGAAATATCTAATAGCTATTTTGGTTACCGAGTATTAAATCCTGTTTATATGACATGTGCGATAGCATTATGCATATATACATATTCTTTTAATGAGAATATTCTTACATTGCTAATATTAATTGGTATATTTACAGTTCTTTATTTAGCACTTAATTTCATATATTATCGTAAATTTAAATTACCGATGAAAGAATGGATAATTTATGGTGCTACAATAGTGGTAGGGGTAATATTAGCATTAATAATGGTGAATAATAAAAGTGAAGGAACTGTATACGTGTTACAGTTTCTGAGACACTTGAGACAGTTACAAATATAATTTTGCCACTTTTAGGATTGAGGTAGACAAATGGAAAATACTGTTGAAAAAAAATTAGTTGAACTATTGTTAAAAAATAATATGACTATTAGCTTTGCGGAATCATGCACTGGTGGAATGTTAGCTTCAACATTAATTAATGTAAGTGGTTCATCTAATGTTATCAATGAAAGTTATGTAACGTATTCGGAAGAAGCAAAAATGAGAATACTTGGAGTGAGTAAAGAAACATTAAATAAATACACCGTTTATTCAAGTGAAGTTGCTGAAGAAATGGCAGAGGGTTTAAAAAAAGTAACACATGCTAATGTTTGTGCATCAGTAACGGGTAAAGCAGAAGATGAATCGGGTATTTGCAAATGTGATTATTGTATTATCGTAAATGATTCAAAAGTACTTGAAAATGTTAGTTTTCAAGGTAGTAGAAATCAAGTTAGAACAATGCAAACTAAGCATATAATGAACCGAATAATCGAAATATTAAGGGGTTATTTTGGTTGATATAATCCGCATTTTATGGTATAATACTATAGAATGCGGATTTTAAATATAGCAAACTAATTCGCAAGTGTTGGAGGTTTTTTTATGGAAAATAATTACATAAATGACGCTTTACTTGGTAAAATTTCTCGTGAACAAAATGTTAGAATTGGCCAAATCAGAGCGGTATTAGAATTAATTGAAGGTGGAGCAACGGTACCATTCATTGCTCGTTATCGTAAAGAAGTTACAGGGAATTTGGATGAAGAACAAATTCGTGCAATATATCAAGAATGGGATTATGGGCAAAAATTAGCAGCACGTAAAGAAGACGTAATGCGCTTAATTGAAGAAAAAGGTAAATTAACAGATGAAATTAAAATGGGTATTATTAATGCCACAAAATTATCTGAAATTGAAGATATTTATCGTCCATTCAAAGAAAAGAAAAAGACTCGTGCTACCGATGCTAAGAAAAAAGGCTTGGAACCACTTGCAGAATATTTACTATCATTCCCTCTTGAAGGTAATGTTGAAGAAGAAGCTAGTAAATATGTTACTAACTTAGAAGGAAAAACTCCTGAAGAAATTGAAGCAATGAAAAAAGAAGGCGTTATTGTTAAAAACACTGCTGAAGCAATTCAAGGTGCTAAAGACATTATTGCAGAAATGGTTTCTGATGAACCTAAATTCCGTGCATGGATTCGTGAAAACTTTGAAAATGAAGCTAAGATGAAATCAGAAGTAAAAGAAGATGCAGTTGATGAAAAGAAAGTATATGAAATGTACTATGACTACGAAGAACCACTAAAAACAATTAAATTACATCGTATTCTTGCTTTAAATCGAGCAGAAGATGAAAAAGTTGTAAAAGTTTCTATCGTTGAAGATTATGCTAAAGTACTTGATCACATAACAGGTGAAATAGTAAAAGCCCAAGATTCTATTACTGCACCTTATGTTAAAGAAGCTGCTCAAGATGGATATGACCGTTTAATTAAACCTGCAATTGTTCGTGAAATCCGTGGTGAATTAAAAGATAAAGCTGAAGATCAAGCTATTAATATTTTTGGTGAAAATCTAAAGAATTACTTACTTCAACCTCCTATGAAAGGAAAAGTTGTATTAGGTGTAGACCCTGCGTTTAGAACAGGTTGTAAATTAGCTGTAGTTGATGCTACAGGTAAATTACTTGAAAAGAGTGTAATGTATCCACATCAAAAACAAAAAGGTGAAGTAGTTCCTCCAGCTCGTTATCAAGCTGCTGTTGATACTTTCTGCGATTTAATCAATCGTCACAATGTTGAAGTTGTTGCAATGGGTAATGGTACTGCAAGCCGTGAAACTGAAGCTTTTGTTGCTAAGACTCTTAAAGGCATTGACCGTGATGTAAAATATATAATCGTTAATGAAGCAGGTGCTTCTGTATATTCTGCATCTGATTTAGCTCGTGAAGAATTCCCTGATTTCTCTGTTGAAGAACGTTCGGCAATTTCAATTGCTAGACGTTTACAAGATCCACTATCAGAACTAGTAAAAATTGATCCTAAATCAATTGGCGTTGGTCAATATCAACATGATGTTAGCCAATCTAAATTAGCTGATTCACTTGATTTCGTTGTTGAAACTGCCGTTAACCAAGTTGGTGTAAATATCAACACAGCTTCATATTCATTATTAAAATATGTTGCCGGATTAAATGCTGGTACAGCAAAGAAAATTGTTGCACATCGTGAAGAAAACGGACGTTTTGAAAACCGTAATGATATTAAAGTAAAAGGTGTAGGACCAAAAGCATTAGAACAAGCAATGGGTTTCTTAAGAATAGTTGATGGTAATGAACCACTTGATATGACCGCAATTCACCCAGAAAGTTATGAAATTGCAAGAGCAATCTTAACTAAACTTGGGTTTACTTCTAAAGATTTAGGTAGTACTGAATTAGTAGAAAAAATTAAAGGTTTAACTGAAGAAGAAAAGAAAGCAATGATAGAAGAATTAAATGTTGGTGAATATACTTTCCAAGACATTTTAGATGCCTTTGTTTCACCTCTTCGTGACCCACGTGATATGATTGAAGCACCAGTATTAAGAGGCGATATTCTTGAATTAAAAGACTTATCTGCTGGTATGGAACTTCAAGGAACCGTTCGTAATGTTACTGACTTTGGTGCTTTCGTTGACTGTGGTTTACATGATGATGGTTTAGTTCACGTATCAAAAATGTCTACTAAATTCATTAAACACCCACTTGAAGCTGTTCATGTAGGTCAAATTGTAAAAGTATGGGTATTAGATGTAGATCTAGCAAAAGGTCGTTTACAATTAACTATGATTGACCCTAATGCTCCAAAACCTGAACCACAACCTAAAAAACAAAACAATAAGAACAACGTTAGAAGACCTAAACCACAAGTAGATCCAGAAGCAGAAAAATTACGCAAAGAACGTCAAGAACAAAGAGCAAAACGTGAAGAGTACAGACGTCGTCAAGAAGAACGTTTTGAAAAGCAAATGGAAGCTCTAAAAAATAAATTTGGTAATAACTAAGGAGAATTAAAATGGTTTTTGAAAAAGTACAAAAAATTATTTCAGAAAATCTAAACGTACCACTAGAAAAAGTAACAATGGATACTCATTTAGTAGATGATTTAGGTGCAGATTCACTTGATGCTGTGGAATTAATAATGGCTTTAGAAGAAGAATACGGTATTGAAGTTGATGATGAAGCTGCTCAAAATATGAAGTATGTTAGAGATTTAGTAAACTATATCGAAGAACATAAATAAAAAAGAGCTAAACAAAAAGGCGATATTAGATAAACAAGTAAGTTTGTCTATTATCGCTTTTTATATTTTTAAGACAATAGAGTCTAAAAAATTCAAACAGTGTAAGAAATATTAGTCTACTTGTGGTTGATTGTTAAAAAATGGCAAAAAACTTATTGTAAAAGTATTATCAAAATGATATAATAACAATGTAACAACAGGAGGGACGTTATATGAAAAAAATTTTAAGCGCAATCGCAATTATGGCACTAATGATAGTTTTTGCTTCATGTACTAACAGTAGAAAAGATGGAGGGGCTAGTTTATACGAACCAGATAATGGAATGATTGAAGATGGAACATCATCACAATTTGATTATGAGTTCGTACATAATTGGGGAGATCAATTCCTTGGTGAAAACTATAATAGAATTGTAGAAAACCAATATGTTTACACTAACAAGCAACAAGAAAGCTATTTTTCAATGGATTCTTTTACTGCTTCTTATTCAAATCTACGTAGATACATTAATTATCAAACAAAAATACCTAATGATGCGGTGAGAACTGATGAATTATTAAATTATTTTAATTATGATTTTGGTGGACCAGAAAACGATGAAATGTTTTCTATAAGTGCCAATTTAGGTAGTACACCATGGAATGAAAGAACTCAATTATTAACAATAAATATAAAAGCAAAAGAAACTGATCAAGGAAATTATACAGGCAATAATATTGTTTTTCTAATTGATGTTTCAGGTTCAATGGCATCAACAAATAAATTGAATTTAATTAAGGCGGTATTTCCAAAATTCTTAGATGCTCTAGCACCAACTGATAAAATTTCAATTGTCACATATTCAAATAAAATAAAAATATTAGCAAATGGTGTGTACGCCGATGAGAAAGAAGCATTGAAGAAAGTTGTTAATGGCCTTTCTGCAACCGGTGGTACTGCAGGTGCAGATGGTTTAGAAAAAGCTTATAACGTTGCTAAATTAAACTACATTGCTGGAGGAAATAATCGTGTGATAATTGCCTCAGATGGAGACTTCAATATTGGTCGATATAGCCAAGATGACTTAAAAGAATTAGTTGAAAACCAATTGAATAGTGGAATTTATTTAACAACTCTAGGATTTGGAATGGGTAATTATAAAGATACAACAATGGAAACTCTTGCCAAATATGGTAATGGTGGTTATGCTTATATTGATAATTTGGAAGAAGCTGAAAAAGTACTAGTTAATGATTTAAACAAAACTCTATATACAGTTGCTAAAGATGTCAAGAGTTGTGTTACATTTAATCCTAATGTTGTCAAGGCATATCGTTTAATTGGCTATGAAAATAAACAATTAACAAAAGATGAATTTAATGATGTTAATAAAGATGCTGGTGAAATTTGTAGTGGACACAATACAATCGTATGTTATGAAATAGAACTATGTGAAGATACTCCTAATTCTGATGATGCCGATTCAGATATGTTTAGTGTAGAAATTAAATACAAAGATCCAAAGACTGATGTTTCTTCAGTATTTTCAAGAAGTTTTAAAGAAACTGATGAAAAATTAGCAGTAACAGAAGAATGGTATTTTGCAAGTGCAATTATTGAATTTAGTTTATTAATAAGAGATTCAAGTTACAAATTCAATGCTAGTTGTAAAAATATATTAGAAAGATTAGCCGTTAATTGCAAAAACTTACTAGAAAAAGATCAATTAAAAGAAGAGTTCTATCAATTAGTAAAAAAAGCATATCAATGTAATCTAATAACTGAACCAGTTAGTGAAGATGTTTTAATTACTATAATTTATGATGCGGGAATAAAATATATTTTATGTGAAAAAGGTATGACAATAAATAGCTCAAAAATTTTGAAGTATACTTTTGGTAAAAACAATGGTCTATTCGATTCAACTACTAATGAGCTAATTAGATATGCGGTATTTGCTGATATGGCTTGTACTGAACCATTAGAAGAATTTACGTTAGTTGAAGACGTTACTATTTTCTTAAAACCTATAAATTAATAAAAATACTTTTAATAAGATGCATAAATGAAAAAGCGTTCAAAATGTCTTTTTGTAAAAGATTGGGTGTTAAAATAATGCTCTTCATATTAACATAGATATTACAAAAAATATTTATACCAGGCTAAAAACCTGGTATTTTATTATTACATAAATATTAGAATGTTTTAAACATATAAAAAATAAATTTTTAATACCCTCTTGCGATAAAAGTTAAATTATTGCAAACTATAATTATAAGTATGATTCTTTATATATTGTACTGAAAAAGATTAGACAAAACAATTAAAAATAAGTTAAATATTTATTTGAAGTTGATAGAACAAAAAATGCTAGTGATATCATATTTGATATTGATTTCTAATGTGTTTTTTTGTGAAACTAAAATGATATTTATTTCGAGTAAATCATGAGTTAATGAGATTTTTTAAATATTTAGTTTGACATTAAAAGCATTTTGGATTATAATATATATAAAGAATAATTGGAGGTTATTATGCCAGAAGATAAAATTATAGAAAATGCAACCCTACCTAAGAAACGTGTTAGCCCGTTTGAAGTAGAACCGATTGATGAAGTAAATGAGCCAAAGAAGATTGAAAAGAAAACTAAGACTTCCACAACTTCAAAAAAAGAAGTAGCTAAGAAGCCAACTACTCAAGCTTCTAAAAAAGCTACAACAACAAGTAGTACTAAAAAACCTTCAACTAAGAAAGCAACTTCTACTAAAAAAGGTACAACTTCAAAAATAAAAATAGATACAAATATTACTTCAACTACTAAGATTGACCCTCGTACTGGTCTTGTTAAAACTAAAACTAAGCAACCAAAAGAAGTAAAAGAAACTAAGAAAATAGAAGAAACTAAAGTAGTTAAAAAAACAACAAAAAAGAAAACAACTAAAAAAACTACTACCCCTTCACAAACTTTAACAATAGAACCAGTAGTTGACAATACACCTAAACAGATTGTTAGACCTACTCCTAAGAAAACACATCAATGGACGAAAGAAGAAAAAGTTTTATATAAACAATTAGAAGAGTCTTTTAATACTATTGCTAATATGACAATGGTAATCGAAGAAAGAACTATGGATACTAAAAATATTCCAAATTTAACCATTGGTGAACTTCATTTAATAGAAATGGTAAATAGGTATAATAATAAACCGATGACATTAATTGCAAACAAATTACATATAACAGTTGGTGCGATGACAATATGTCTAAATCGTTTAGTTCAAAAAGGATATTTGTTAAGAACACGTGATGAAATGGATCGCCGTGTTATTCTATTAAGTATTACACCAGAAGGCAAAAAGGTTTTAAAATATCATAATAAATTCCACGATGATATAATTGGTCTTGCGCTTGATACTCTTTCAATCCAACAGGCCGCAAAAGTATTGAACCAATTTGCTTATGTATTAGAATACTATTATGATCCTAGCATTGCGGAAAAAGAAGAAAAAAAGACAACTAAGAAAGGAAAAAAATAGAATATGAAAAGTTTATATATTAAAAGAAGAAAAGCTCTTTATGAAAAATTAAAAGATAATTCAATTGCTATTTTGCATTCAGGATTTCATCAATTTAAAACTGCAGATGCTGAATATCCATTTGTTGTAAATCACAATTTTTATTATATGACTGGTATTGACCAAGCCGATGTTACTCTTGTAATTGGTAAATTTGACAATCAATATAAAGAATTATTATTTATTGATGAGATTGATGAATTAATGGCAAAATGGGTTGGACGTACTCTTTATAAGAGTGAAGCTTCAGAAATATCAGGTATTGATGTTTCTAACATTAAATACAATAGTGCATTTAATAAGTATTTAGTTACTACTCTTCAACCTACTAGACATTTTGAAAATGTTGCTGAAAATGTTTATTTAGATTTAGAAAGAAGAGAACAAGCCTTATACAATACCTTTGCCTTAGTACTTTCAAGACGCTTAAGAAAAGATTATCCAAGTGTAAAAATAGAAAGTTTATATGCAATGGTACTACGTCAAAGAATGATAAAATCTAAAGAAGAAGTTGCTTTGATAAAAGAATCAATTGAAACAACAAGACGTGCTATATATAATGTAATGAGTCATGCTAAAGAACATAGTGAAGAAAGTATTGCCAATGCTTATCATGATTTTGTTCTAATATCAGAAAAGAAAATTAATTCCTTCGATCCAATTATTGCGGCAGGTCATAATGGCACAACACTTCACTATGAATCAAATAATTCACCAATTGAACCTAACACATTAATGTTAATGGATGTAGGATGTTATACTAATCACTATTCATCAGATATTTCACGTACATTCCCAGTTAGTGGTAAATTTACTAAACGTCAAAAAGAAGTTTATGAAGTAGTTCTAGATTGTAATAAACGTTGCATTGAACATGCTAAAGCAGGAATGAGTTGGAAAGAACTAAATGATTTTGCTAAGCGTATTCTAGCAAATGGTTGTAAAAAACTTGGACTTATCAAAGAAGATAGTGAATTAGAAAAATATTATTTCCACTCAATTGGTCACTCATTAGGATTAGATGTTCATGATCCATCAATTGATAATCTTGGTATTCTAGAAGGTATGGTAATTACTATTGAACCTGGACTATATATACCTGAAGAATCAATTGGAATTAGAATTGAAGATGACATTCAAATTACTAAAGATAAAGCAGTAGTATTATCTAGTTCAATTATTAAAGAAGTAGCAGACATTGAAGAAATGATGAAATAATTTAAAAAAATGGCTTTTGTTAAAAAAGTCATTTTTTAATTATAAATAAATTATATTTTATAGAATTAAAAATGTTTTTTATTCAATAATAATATTATGAACGCAATATTAAAATTGATAAATGAAATTAGAATTAACAATCGAAAAATGAAATTATCTGTACTAGCATCGTCGTTAGTTTTCTATTTAATATTAGCGATTATTCCTTTTTTTGAATTATTAGAATATATTTTAAATAAATTTGGAATAATTGAAGAAACAATTTCAAATGTTAAAGTATTTGATGGAAAGTGGACATCTATTTACTTTATTATCTATTTTTGTTATGTTTCATCTAAACTATTGCATATGCTACATCAAATCTCAGATTTAATGTATTATAATATAAAAGAAAGACCACATCTAAAATTAAGGATTCTTTCTTTCATATATTTAATAATAATACTTATAATTACTGTTACTATGATTGTATCATTAACATATTTTTCATACATAAGTAATCGATTCAATATCCCAATAAGATTTATCATTAGTTTCTTACAATTTATTTTTCCACTAACCTGGATTATTTTTCTATTTATTTTTCTATATAAAAAAATAGTTCCCATACCAATAAAATGGCAAGAAACTTTAGGAATTGCAAGTATAACAGGTTTTATCATTTATACAGTATTAAGATTGTATCAAATAATTGTATTTGGCTATATGCTAAATAGGTACAAAACGGTTTATGGTAGTTATGCTAGTTTAATAAGTCTATTAGTTTGGCTATATTTGTCATGTTACATTTTTTTATCAGGAATGGTATTTCTTTTCATGAAAAAAGTAAAAAACAAGGTATAAAGAAATTAAATGTAGCATACAATATTTATGGACATGAAAGAGGTGTAATTATTAAAAAAATATTAAAACTTTGGATAGTTGCATTGGTCATGTTCACAATATTTTTCACATCAACTAAAGTTAATGTACACGCTAGTGGATGGGGCTTCAAAAGAAATGGCGAGCACCAAGTACCAGAGATTGGTAGATATCAATCAATAATAGAAGGTACAAATAGTTATTACGTTGGCAGTAAAGATAGCGTTTATCTAACTTTTGATGCAGGATACGATAATGGTATGATGGAAGAAATTCTAAATACATTAAAACTGAAAAATGTAAAAGCAACTTTCTTTTTGACAGGAGATTTTGTTAAACGTTTCCCCGAATTAACAAAGCGAATAGTCAATGAAGGACATATAGCTTGCAATCATTCGTATACACATCGTAAGATAACTACCCTTTCAAAAGAAGAATTAGCCAATGATTTAGGCAAATTGGAAAAATCATTTTATGAATTAACCAAACAAGAAATGCCAAAATATTTCCGTCCCCCAGAAGGTAATTTTGACAAAGCATCGTTAACTAACTTAAAGAATTTAGGTTATACAACAGTCTTTTGGTCAATTGCCTATGTTGACTGGAAAACCAACAAACAAAGTGGTGCTGATTATTGTGTAAAGACGATTATGGACAATCTCCATGATGGCGCAATAATATTAATGCATAGTGTATCAAGTAGTAATAAAGAAGCACTTCCAAGATTAATTGATGAAATTAAGAATAAAGGTTATACTTTTAAAACGGTACTAGACTTATAAGTTGAGAAGCATCCTGATAGATAACTATCAGGATTGTTTTATAATAAAAAGCTATTTGGTTATTTCCAAATAGCTTTTAAAATTATGTTTTCTGGTTTTTCTAAATATTTCATTAAAACGTTAGAAAGTTCTAAACTAGAATATTTATTACCTTGGAATTCCCAACAATCAAATGTCGCATCAACTTTAGTAGGATCTACAATGTTAAGTTGTTGAGTTTTGATCGTATAAGTTATTGGGTTTTCAGAATTGTTTTCACCACCATCTAATTCATAAGTAATTGTGTAAGTAGTAGGTACAAATACGCTATAAAGAGTAATTGATGTTAAAAAACGATGAGTTGTAAAATCAATTGGTTCTCCTTCGCCCGCCGCATTATCATACCAACCTAAAAAATCATAATAAGGTTTATTAGTAAGATCTAGTTTAGGTTCATCGATTATAGAACCATTCTTAGTATCAGTTATGCGTACAGAGTTAATTTTACTACCTATATAACCAGGAGTATTAAATGATACTACTTGGGGTTTATTTGACATTATAATCATAACAATGCCAAGAACCACAATTATTCCAATTAAAATATAAGCATAACTAAATTTTTTCTTTCCTTTGGTATCTTTATTAGATTTAACTGAATTGTTGTTTGTTAAATCAGTTTGAGTTTCATTTGACATATTAATACAACCTCCATAATTATTATAACACATTAAAGAAAATAAAGCAATTTTTAAATCTGAATTTTTTCTAAATTGTTTTATCTAACAAATAATTATCTTTTTATGGTATAATAAAATATTGATGACAAATTGTAGAAGGAGTGAAACCAAAATGGTGACAAATGTTTTAGCAAAAAATCAAGAAGTATTATTAACAGTAAAAAGAATAGGTATTAATGGTGAAGGAATAGGGTATTACAAAAGACTTGCGGTATTCATTCCTGGGGCACTACCTGGTGAAGAAGTTGTAGTAAAAGTTACCGAAGTTAATGAACAATACGCAAGAGCTAGTTTAGTGAAAATAAAAAAGAATCAATCTTTAGATAGAGTAGAACCACTTTGCAAGTATTACCAAAAGTGTGGAGGTTGTCAACTTCAACATGTTGATTATCAAGCTCAATTACGATTCAAAAAACAAATTGTTGAAGAAACTTTTGACAAATACTATAATGGTAAATTAAATGAAAAATTACTAAAGAACACTATAGGAATGCAAAATCCATACCACTATAGAAATAAAGTTAAATTACCTGTTCGCTATGATGGCGAAAGTTTGGTTACGGGATTATATGCAAGCGATACAAATAGATTAGTTTACATTGATGAATGCTTAATTGAAAAAGAAGATTTAAGAAAAGCTGTTGACGAAATATGTAAACATTTGACTAAATATCAAGTAATAGCTTACAATCCTAGACTTCATGATGGAATCCTACGACATATTGTCGCAAGAAGTTCAAAATTAACTGGAGAAATCCAAGTAACATTAATTTTATATAAACGTGATCAAAGAACTATTAATATTGCAAAAGATTTAATAAAGATTGAGCATATTGAGAGTGTTTATATTAGTATAAATGATGATTTAGAATCAATTGAAAGTTTTGGTACTGAAACATTCAAAATTGCGGGGAAAGATACTATCACTGAACAATTAGGTGATTATAAATTTGATTTATTACCTACTGCTTTCTTCCAATTAAACCAATCACAAACCGAAAAACTATATGAAAAAATATGTGAAGTAGCCAAACTTAAAGGATATGAAAATGTTGTTGATGGATATTCAGGAGTTGGAACAATTGGACTTTGGTTATCTAAATATGCTAAAGAAGTAAGAGGTATTGACAATAATAAAGAAGCTATTATAAATGCCAATGAAAATGCTAAAAACAATAATGTTGCTAATGCAAAATTTTACAATGGTAGTATCCTAACATATCTTAGTAAATGGGAAGAAGTGGGGTTTGTACCTGATGTATTGGTAGTTGATCCGCCAAGAACAGGTATGGAGTTAAAATTAATAAACTATCTACAAGAACATCCAGTAAAGAAAATAATTTACGTTTCTTGTAATCCATCTACACTTGCTAAAAATTGTAATCATTTGCAAAAAAAATATCATATTTTATCTATTCAACCTCTAGATATGTTTCCTCAAACAGCTAATGTTGAGTGTGTAGTTTGTCTTGAAAGAAGATAGGTAAAAATAGGGCTTTTATGACTATTTTGAACTAAAAAATAGAAACTTAAGCAAAAATTAATATAAATAAGTTTAAAATACAATAAATACAACATATACCTTTGGTAAGTTCAACCTGGGTTTAAGACTACCAAAAGTCCAAGTGTGAGGAAACATAACAGTGAGTTTTAATATTAAAATCTGGAAAATTCACACAACAACAATTTACACAATCTAATACCGCGTTAAAAAGAAATTTAGAAAATCAAACAAAAAAATTAGTGAATTCTGCTATAGATGACATTTATTATGGAATATATCCAAGTATTATATCAGGTATTATAGGATTTCCGTTTTAAGGAGGTAAAAAATGGAAAAATTTATATATTTAATAATTATAATAATTTTTTTAATTTTTTTGAAATATATTTTAGTTTCATTAAAAATAGAAAAAAAAGACGCAAATAATAAAGAAAATGTTTTTTACTCAAAAAAATTAGCATCTCCATTTATTATTGTTTCTGTTTTTTTACTATTTGTGATTTTATTATTAACCTTTTTTTGGAACACAGCTTCAATTGATAAATTTTTAGTCTTAATAGCATTTTTAATAATAGATATATCTTTTATAATAGTTTCATGTTTTGTATATACATGGAAAATTGAAATAAAAAATGATAGTTTTATTTTACATTATTTTGCTAGGAAAAAAGTGTTTTATTATAAAGATGTAATTATAATTAATAAAACAGAAAATGAAATTTTATCTGTTAAAAATAAAAGAATTTTAAAAACTAATGCATTTATGATTAATCATCACATTTTGATTAAAAAAATAATTGAATATAATAAATATGAAAATATTATTTATTGATTTAAATTTATTAAATATATAAATATTCTAAACATATATGAAAAAATATATAGGATCTAATGCTGCTAAGAAAACAGGTGGATTAACCAAAGCTATTATGAGAGATTCTAAATGGATTGGAAATATTATTTCTGATAAATTAGCTGGTTCAATTTTTGGAGGTGCAACTTCTATGGGATATGGCTATTTAGTTGATAAATTTGGATTATTTATCTAAAAAAATTTTAAAAGAGTAAAAATAATTTTTGGGCATTTTTAAAATGGTATTTTAAATATACTAATAAAGAGTTTTTTGATAATAGTAATTCGAATACACCATCATATGTAGGAAATAAGGAGAGGCTACCTTTTATTATAATTTCATATTTCATATTTATATCTTCATTTGTTATTTTGTTTATTCATATTAATGGTATTTACTGGTTTTCCATTTTTGGATTTATAATTTCAATAGGTTTTTTATTCCTTTGTCGTTTTAGTATTATTAATTATTTGTATATATATTTTAAATTTGTGCGAAAGAATAATTCATTTAATAGAAAAATTATTTTCGAAGAATGTATATTACATAAAATGAATAAAAAACTAAGAAGATTAATTTCTAATTATTATAAGATTGTTAATTCTAAAGGCAATGCGTTAGTTTTTAAAATTTATTTACAAGAAAGAAATAAAGAAACAAATAATAAAAAAGAGAAAATCTTAAAAATTAAATCTAATAAAATTATATTTGATGGAAAGATAATATTTGGTGAAATCTTTGATGAAAATCAATTATTAGAGCTTTTGGATAAAGAAAGAACAATAACGTTAAAATGATAAATAGCTAGTTAACTAATAAGTTGACTGGCTTTTATTAATATCATAAAAATACTTATAATTTTATATAATTATACAAAATAGATATTGTAGCATTTAGTAATAATAATGACCAGATACTATAATTTGACCTTTTGTATTATAAAAGCTATTACTACATATACTACTAATATACTAACAACTTGACAAATTTAAAAACATATGATATCATATGTATGTAAGAGGTGATAATATGTCATTTAATCAAAATGAATACATTTCAAATTTTAATAAGAATAATTATAAAATGTATCAATTTAGAGTAAAGAAGTCAGATGATAATATAATAAAATATTTAGATAATATTGAGAATAGAAATGGTTATATAGTATCATTAATTAATACTGATTTAAACAAATCTATATATACAATTAAAGAAATTAAAACTATAATCAAACCTATTCTTAATAAATATGGAATTACTGAAATTTATCTATTTGGATCATATGCAAGGGGAGAAGCAAATAAATCAAGTGACATTGATATATATTGTAATAAAGGAAATGTTAAAACATTTATAGATCAAGGATTACTCGAAGATGAATTAGAAAAAGCTTTAAATAAGAAAGTAGATATTGTTTTTGATTCATCTTATATTGATGACTATTTTAAAATGCAAATTATGGAGGATATGATTAAATTATGTTAGGAGTTAAAGATAAGGGTATATTATTACAAATTATTAAAAGATGTAATCGTGTAACTTCCAAAGTGTCAAATATTACGGAAGCAGAGTTCTCAAGGAATGATGACGTTAAAGAAGTGGTATGTTTTAACTTATTTCAAATTGGTGAATTAGCTAATGGTTTGTCTTTAGAATTTATGAAAGAATATAATAAGATACCATGGAAACAAATTATAGGAATGAGAAATAAAATAGTACATGGATATGATACAATTAATTTAGAAATTGTATGGAATACAGCTATAGAAAGTATTCCTGAATTAAAATCATATTGCGAAGAAATACTAAACTAAAAATCTTTTTGTTTTAAATTCTGATAATTCAGTTTCAGCAACTACAAAGATAGGCTCTTATGCCAAAGCGGATTTTGAAATTGTCAAATATTTCTATGAAATTGAAGCAAACGATGAGTATGTGATTTGGAAAAAAATATTTAATTTCATAAGAAAAGAAAATAAACAGTTTCCAAACGAAAATGATTGATTGTATAAGAAAAAGATATGACCTTGAATTTAAAGATGAACAAAAATATAGCAATTTATTTAATGAATAAAATAATAAAATGAGCATTATTACATATAATACTATTGATCATACTTTCGATTATTTAGGTGCTAAGGTTTTATAAGATAACATTGATTTTTCTGTAAAAAGATTGACAAAACATAAAATTAATATTATAATATTTATGCCTAGGGTATAGGTAAATCTTTTGTGGATCATACTCCGGAATCCTTCGGGACCGGGGTTTTTCTTTTACAAAATTAATTGGGGTAATATATGCATAAACATTATATGACAATTGATGAACAAGTTAATTTCTTAAAAAATGAAAAAAAATTAAAATTTAAAAGTGAAAAATTAGCTAAAAGAGTATTACAAGAAGTAGGATATTATAAATTAATTAATGCATATAAAATTCCATTTATAATTAATAATCAATATTTAGATAAGGTGTATTTTGAAGACATTTATAATTTATATAAATTTGATACAGAATTAAAGACTATTGTTTTTGAGGCAGCCACAAATATTGAAATTAATTTTAAATCTTTATTATCGGAAGTAATTTCTAGTCAATATGGAATAAAAGAAAAAATATATCTTAAAAAGGAAAATTGAAGCTTTTTCAATAAATATCTATTAATATTTTTAAATTCATGATATAATAAATATACTTTTGGTAGTTTCAACCTACCTGTAAATGTCAATTAAAAATTTAATAAAAAAGTAAAATAATATTTCATAAAAAAAGATAATATTATTACTGCTCATATTGAAATTGACTCTCTTGATTTAATGAAACGAAACGATTTAATACGTACTATTATTAAAAAATCAATATAGGAATGTAATGTTTGATATTATTTGTGAAAATATTTTTATTAATGTGTAACTTATATTTTTATGAATAAAGCTAAAGAAATAATTAAAAGGTATTTCAGTTAATACTGATCCTTCAAAAGTTCAACAATTTGGGAAAGTTTCAAGGGTTGATTATATTCCATCTGAATTAAAATTTATTAAAACTGGTGGTTAAGGTCATTATAAAATTGTTCCTAAAAAAGCAATGACATTAGAAAGGTATCAAGAATTACTTGATTAGATAACATATACATATGTTTAAGGAGGACTTTCATGAATATATATGTTGAAGATAATTCAAAAAATATGCAAGATGAATCATTTCAAAAAAACTATAGAAATGATGTTTATGTTAAAATAGATAACAACTTCTATAATTTGTCTATTATAACAATTGCTAGGCTAAAACAAGAGGTTGAAGAATTCTTTGAAAATGAAATTGTTTTTTGTACGCCAAATAATGTAATTATTGTTAAAGAAGTGACAAATTATTGTATAATTGATAGTATTAAGGTACTATACAAAAAGAATTATTTTTTTGGATGCAAAGAATGTGTAATTAAGGATAACAACATAATTTATAATTTATCAGAAGAAGTAAAAAAAGTGTATAAAAAAAATAATTTTGATATTTCTTTTCCAATAAATAAATTAAAGCAAATATTATAAAAGGAATTTAAACAAATAATGAAAAAGAAATGGATAATAATATTTTCTTTACTAATCTTTATTATATTATTTTTGACCATTAATGTAACAAAATATTCATCAACTAAAAAGTTGATTAAAGCAATTGATAATAAAGATTATGAAACAATTGAAAGTATTTCTAAAAAAAGGAATTTTAATATAAATAGAAGGCCATATTTCATCAAATTTTTTGCTACCGCAACAGAACAATGGAATCTTCCTCCATTACACTATGCTTGTGTAAGAGATGATTTAAAGGCTGTAGAAATACTAATTAAATATGGAGCAGATGTCAATTTAACAATTGATGATTATTCTCCTATATTATATTGTGTAAGAGGCTCTGATGCTTCAAATTATGATAAGATAATCGATGTATTAATAGATAATGGTGCGAATGTTTCATATAAAACCAAGAATAATTTATCTGTATTAGATTTTTTATTATCAGGAGGATCTAATTATAATGAAACATATGTAAACAGTCAGTTTGAAGTTTTCAAAAAAATAATTGAAATAGACAATACGTTAGCATATAAAGAATTATTAAGGAAAGAATCAATTGGCTCTGGCAATTATTTGCACCGTGCAGCTTATTTTAATAACGATAAAATTGTTGATTATTTAGTTAATAAATTGAACTTTAATGTTGACGAAATAAATTTGAATAATGAAACTTCCTTAATGATTGCTGCCAAAGAAAATAATATTGAAACGGTCAAATGTCTTTTGAACAACAATGTAAATGTTACATTAAAAAATAATGATCAAAAAACAGCTTTAGATCTTGCAAGAGACAATGGTAACTTTGAAATTGTTGAGTTATTAGAAAATACAAATATTTCAAATAGCAAGTAATTAGTCGTATAGTAGAACAAGACGATAATGGAACTGCGGTATATTATATACAAGAAATTATAAAAAGGTGTGGTTCTATTGGAAAAGCAAAAAAAGAAAACTAAAATATTTTATCTAAAAATTTATAAAGTGTGATATAATATAGTTGAACCATGGGAAGGCTTGGGTAATGCCTGAATCCAAATATTCCATTTATGGGGAAAGTAGGTTATATATCCTACTTTTTTTGTTTTATTAAAAGCAATAAATGAAAAATATTAAAAAATATCAATAAAGTTAATGTTAATGATATGTCATTTTACTACTATATTTATTATGATACCGATATACAATTTGTTTTAAATTTATATCTTAGGTGCTAACTAATATTTATAAAAAAATTTATAAATATGTATTAATATAAATATACATTTGGTGGACTTATAAAATATTTTTAACGAAGCTGATATTTTTCTTATAATATAAAAATACTACTTTTTGAAAAATATATTGAAAGTAATGCAAAGTATTAAAATGCTTGTTATTTTAGAAGCGCTTTAGTTCGTGCAAATTATGATGATGTCAAAAATAGTATTTATGAAATACGGAGTTTTTAGAAATATTTTTACGTAATTTATTGCTAAATGAGAAAAATGAACTTAAAAATAGAACTATGCTTATCAACCCTACTTCAAACGAGTCATCAAAAGCGAACATTGAAGCTAAAAAAGCGAACATTGAAACATCAATATCTAATAAAACTTTAAGTCACATAGTAGTACTTTACGAAGAATTTGACACTGAAAGAATTTTTGGTAGAAGCAATGTTGAAATGATAACAGGGTTAAAATCAACAAGAGCATATGAACTAATTGTATTAATGCTTGAAAGTGATATTATTGAACCCGTGATAGGCCATGGTAAAGGTAAATATCATTTTGTTAAATAATTTAATCTATTCATAATATTATAATAAAATAAAAAGTCATTCTGACTAATTCTAAATGTAAGGTTAGTTAGGATGATTTTTTTAAATTAATAAATAGTTAAAATTAAAAATTTAACTTAAAGTAATAATACATTAGAAATGAATGTATTTATGGATATTAGAATTTCAGAAAATGTCAAGAGCTTAAGAAAAAGAGATTAAATAAAAAAATAGTATAATAATATTGGAAAACTATCGAAAAATTTTATAACTTTTGCAACTATATAAGTGAAGAGGTAAAAATTATATGAATAAGGAAGAGTTAAAAGAAAAAGTAGTGGATTATGCTGATAAAGTATTTTTCTATTGTATAAAAAGATGTAATAACAGAATGGATGCAGAAGACTTATCACAAACGATTCTTTTAGAAATAATTCAAAATATTGATAAAGGTGCACAGATCGATAATATGGATTATTATGTATGGGGTGTTTGTAAGAATCAATATAATATGTATCTAAGAAAAACTATAAAAAATAGAAAGAATATAGAATATAAAGAAGATATTGATGAATTAGATAAATCCTTATCACCACTTGATAAATTACTTGAAGAGGAGAAAATAAGGAGAATAAATCAAGCTATTAAGCTACTAAGTAAAGATTATGCAGAAATACTTTACGCTTATTATGTAGAAGATAAAACTCTAAAGTTCATAGCAGAAGAATTAAATTTACCTCTTGGAACAGTTGGTAGAAGACTATCAAATATAAGACAAAAGTTAAAGGAGTATTTAGATGTGGAAAAACTAAATGGTAAAAAAGCTTATGTTCCAAAAAACTTTTCAGTTTCTTTTGGAATGATGAAAATGGGTACGTATAATCCAAACAATTATGTTAATACCTTGATTAATAAAAACTTGTTATATCATTCATACAATAACCCTTGTTCAATTGAAGATTATTCCATTGAACTTGGTATATCAAGACCATATGTAGAAGACATTGTCAGTCAGTTAGTTAGTGTGACTTTACTTAAAAAACTTGATAATAATAAATATATTACTAATTTTCCATATATTACAAAAGATATCTTAAGTTCAAATGCGCAAATTCTCATAGATAATTATCAAGGTTATACAGACGAATTAATAAAATTTGCAAAAAAACATATTGGTGAATATAGAAAACTAATTACTTATGCTAATTTGACCAATGAAGAAGCAATGTGGAGTTTTTCTTTATATTTAAACTATGAAATCCTAAATGATACTAAACCAATGTTTTCATATCATAATCGCCCAGGTGGTGGTAAATGGGATTTCTATATGACTGATTTACAATATAGTAATGAATACATAACTAATATGGGAATTAACACGTATCAAGATGGTATTAATAGAATAAATGCATATACCTTTCAAAACGCCTCTAATTCAGGAAGACTTGCATTTAATAAATCAGCTAATGGAACTGAAAATTATGAGTTATTAAATAAACTACTAGATAACTGTAATGCTACATATGAAAACCTTATTAATAGAACTATGTCGGATAAAAAAGAACAAATCAATGATTATATTAATAAAGGCATTTTAAAACTTGTTGACAATAAAATAAAATTTAATTTCCCATTTTTCACTTATCATGATTTCAAAAAAGTAGAAGAATTAACAAAATCGAGTGAATTAGAAAATGCAAAAGAAAAACTAAAAGATATTATTAAAAAGTTATCAGATAATATGAAAAATTACTTACCAAATTATTTAGAAGATTATACTAATTCATTAATAAGTAACCAATTATGGAATATCCAAAGTTTAGTTTTAAAAGCATTTGATGAAGCAGAAATTCTTGACAATAAAGAAAAAGAAGATTATTTCCCATATAATTTGATTCTGATTACATCAGATATAGATAAAACTTATAAAAAGTAAGTTATATAAAACGTAATATTTATACTATTTTGAATATATCATAAGATAATCAGATTTAAAATAATATTTTCTTTAAATGCTTGCATTATTTTACATATTATGATAGACTTGAAAAGTAATGTAATGACACTTCTTAAGTATACTTGGGGGACACGCTTAAAACTATATATTAATAGATAATAAGTTCCCTCAAAAAAGGGAACATTTTTATTTTAAAAAAAATTTAAATTCATACAATAATACAAAAAGTCATTAATTAAACTTTTTTAACATAAATATTAAAATTAGTAAACATAAGAAAGGAAAACGAATATGGAAGATGCATCATTTGGCTATTTGCCAGGAAAATTTAAACTATCAAAAAGTAAAATTAAAGAATTAATTGAAATATTAAATTTAGAAAAAAGTGAAATTAAGCAATTAAAAAGAAATAAAAGAAAAGTAGCTAATGCGTTAAAAGATGGAGATACACAAATAGCTAAAGTAATAAGTCTTGATCCGCTTTTAATATCTTGTTATTCAGATGAGTTTGGTAGTGTTTTAATATACAAATATCCAACCAAACTTGTTGAAATGTATAATTTAAAAGAAAATCAATTATTAATTACATCAAATTTGTATTGGAATATGGATTGTTTTGAACTAGAAGATGACATATTAAAAAAAGAAAATATGAAATATTATTATCGTGATGCTATTACTTTTATACCACTTTTCTTATGTGAAAATGATGATGAAATTTTACTACTTACAGAAAAGAGAGCTATAGATGAGATGGTTGATAGATTAAATATAAATACTCAAGAGTATTTAGAAAAAAAGCCAAATTGTATAAGAGATGGTTTTAAGACGCTTATCTATTTTTAGGAGGAAGAAAAAATGAATTATAATAAAATAAAAGAACAAATTTACAATGCAGGTTATTGTGATGAGAGAAGACTTATATGCCACAGCAACAGAAGCTATACTAAAACAAGTAGTTATTTAGTTGCAATGAAATATACGACTTATCAAACTGATTTTCCAGTTCCAGCCTTCTTTATTTTATCAATCAAAGATGATAAACTATATATTAGCTATGCCAAAGCATTTGGTGGCTTTAAAAAGTACTATGCATCAATACTATTAAATAAATTACATTATGTTTCATGTGAATTGGTTAATAAAAGTACTATGGTTTATCACTTTACTATAAATAGAGGAAGTGAAGGAAAAGGTGAAAATAACTTCTATATTATTGCTACTAGAAACAAAGATGATGCTAAGTTATTAGTTGATGCCATCAAAGAATGTAATAATGAAAACTAGATACATTATAAATATCAATCAATGAAATGTTTAATAATTGAACTTGCAGAAATTTATAGAATATTCATGAGTAATTAAATTATTAAATATATAATGTCATTTTTAAATGTAAAAAGTCATTTGCCTAAAAAGATGAGGTAAATGACTTTTTTATTATTGTTTTTAATGTTTTAAACAAAAATATATAAATAATAGTAAAAATATGCTATAATAAAAGTGTTATATGATAATTAATAAGAGGTAATTATAATGGCGTCAAGTAAAGAATATTTAGAGTTTATTTTGGAACAACTTTCTGAATTGGATGATATAACCTATCGACCAATGATGGGTGAGTATATTATTTATAATCATGGAAAAGTAGTTGGTGGAATATATGATGATCGTTTTCTTGTTAAATCTACCCCTTCAACAATCAAAATGATGCCAAACGCACAAATGGAATTGCCATATGAGGGCGCAAAGAAAATGATACTTGTTGATGAGGTTGAAAATAAAACTTTTTTAAAGAAATTACTTGAGGGAATCTATGAAGATTTTAAAAAGGAAAGATTTGGTGATTAGCTATACAAGATGAATCACTAAACTTTTGACTTTAAGATGATGAACTAGTTTTTTTTGATTAGTCTAAAATTATAATTGCTTAACAATTTGTTGCACCTCCTTGTTAGTAATTTTGTCGTGCTTGGTAAGAACCCTGAAGTTTTTACAATTTATTCGTTCTTATAAAACAGCAAAGTGTCACTAACTATTTGCAATAGAATAAAGGTGTTGCAAGATTTTTCTTAAATGGTTAAACATAGGAATGACTTAAATGAATAGAGAGTATAGTTAAATTACAACATAATTAATTATGCTTATATAAAATATGTAGAAAGGAATATAATATAAACTCACGACCTATTATACGGTTATATTATACAAGATAGAATGAAAAAAATAACATCAGTCACTTATATTCACAAAATCTTATTATTAATGATTTTTTTATTAACATTAATGAGCTTTTTTTCCATAAAAAGTCCTACTAAGACTAGGGCAATAGCAGCAAAACGTGGAAGCGATTTTATTGAAAAATCCGACAATACGACAATAACTGAACAGATTGGTAGTGAAAAAACAGAACCTTTTTATTCATCAACAGAGCAGATTATTAGTCTAACAAAATTTGATCCTCGTGGAGAATTAACGCCAACAAAAGATCAAGGTAGCACTAATCTCTGTTGGGCGTATGCAGCAATTAGCGCTTCTGAATCATCAATATTGAAAAGTAAAATAGGTGATAAAAATACTTTAAGACTCAATCCACAAGCACTTGCTTACCGTAAATATGTTCGAAGTATAGACCCATTAGGCAATAATGCAAACTACGTAAGTAATGATGCGGGGGAGTGGACACAAAAAGCTGGAAGTATTGAACAAACAGCCCCTTTATTTAGTATGTGGCAAGGACCAATAGGTGGAGATAAACCATCTGCAGACGTGTGGGAAAATTCCACATATCGGTTAGAGAGTGCTAATTTAATATCGTCGGGGCAAAGCAATAAAGACAGAATAGTTGAACTAAAAAGTGCTATTGCTAAATATGGAGCGGTTACAGCATCGTGTTATTATGATGGTGGTACAAATAAATATTTCAATGATAACGCAGTTACTAATGGCATACCACATGCAATAACTTTAGTAGGGTGGGATGATAACATAGATAGTAGATTGTTTTCACCAGGTAAGGTTTCTACCAATGGTGGATGGCTTGTAAAAAATAGTTACGATGATAATGGTTATTTTTGGTTGACATATGAGAGCAAAATTTCCGAAACAACTTCTTGGACATTTACCTATGCAACAAAAGAAGAATACGATTTTAACTATTATTACGACAATAGTGAATTTGATTTTGGAATTATTAAGCAAAAAAAAGTTGCTAACGTTTATCAAGCCAAAAAGGGTACAAAAGATCAATCAGAATACCTCAAGGCTGTAAATGTTGGCTTTGTTGGTAATGATGTTAGTGTTACAATAAGGGTTTATACAAATCTTGATGGCAGTGGACAACTCAAAGTCGAAAGAGGAATCTTGTCAGCACAAAAAACTCAGATTTTTAAATATGGAGGTTATAACACGATAAAATTTGATAAACCGCTTAAGATTGATAAAGATTCATATTTTTCGATAGTTGTAGAAGTATCAAATCCTACAGGCAATGCCTATGTAAGAGTTGTTCAATCCGATTCAAAAAAGCCATCCTATTACAATAATGAGTATTCTGGTTACGATTATATTTTTAATGGTGGTTGTGTTGCTAGAGTGAAAGCTTATACAAAGCTGGTAGATTCCGAGGAAAAACCAGATGATACAACGGTTTCTTCATATGGTTGGAATGAAAAAAGAGCACCATTATTCTATGGTGCCACTCAGATTTTTATAGACAAGAATGTTTTTTTGGGGTCAAAAGAAGAGTTCGTAAAAGACAGCAGATTTAGAGTTTTTGCAAAAGACTTTGAGGATGGAGATATTACACACAAGATTAAAATAAAAGAAAACAATGTACAACCTAATATACCAGGACAGTATAATATTGTTTATGAAATTGTGGATTCACACAATAATGTAAAAACATTAAATGTACCTGTAACAATTAACGATAAAGTAGGCGGTGATTGCCGAATAATTCGTACAATCTATGCCGTTCCACAGATGAAAAATCTTGTTGATATGGAGATAGGAAGATGCGATAGCAACAATTCTCAAATATTAGGAATATATCTTCCTAAAGGAGGATGTGCAAAAGTTAAATTTATATCCAATCTTAGTAGCGAGGTAGATGATTTGTATGTAAATCCAACTATCACGTGTTATACAGACACTGGAAGAATAAGAACTTCAACGTATTTAAATGTAAAAGAGCAACAAGAGATTGAAGTAAAATGTGAAATTGATGATATGAGTTACGATGCTGTTCCATTAATAAATGCACCTAGACTCAAAGATGAAAAAGTTGATGTCACGTTTGAGATAGAATTGGTCTTCAATGCTTCGGACGCTAAACCGCTTACCTATTACCATTATAAAGATTCTACTGATGATGAATTTTATCAAAAATGGAATAATTCAAATGATACATATGCGGTAATAGATGGTAATTCCTCTATTATAGTGCTGCACATATATTATCGTAATTATTTGAATGGTGCTTGGAAATTTGACAATCCTATTGGTTCTCTTGATCAAGTATTAGAATACTACGATGAGGTCATATCTAGAATGGATAAGATGATAGGCTTAGAATTGAACGCCAAGGATACTTTAAATCAAAATTATCCTACAAAATTTACTATTGTCGAGGACGAAAAGACGGCAAGTGGTGCATATTATCTTAACTCATCTCTGATAAGTATAGGACAAAAAAGTATGCAAAGAGTCTTTTCTTATTGGTATGCAATTCTTCATGAAATAGGCCATGGTTATCAGGGAAGACTTGGCAACGGCGGTAATATGAAGTTAAAAGAAACAGGTAACAATGTTTTTGTATATTACATAATTAAAGATTCATCATTATTTAAAGGAAATCCTAAAGAAAACCACTTGGGCGGAACACTTGAAGAAACCGAAGAAAGATGGAACCAAAAAAGGATTGCAGGAGAAGAAATCTTTATAGAAAATGATTCCGGATGGAATCAGCAAACTCAGGGATATTATACTAATACCCAAGAAAAGCTTTTTGCTCTAGTAAATTTATTTGATGCTTTCGAGGGAGATAAAACCTATGGAAAACTTTTTACTTATTATCGAGAATTAATAAAAAAAGGACAAAATTATCAGTTATTAATTTCTGAAATATTTGCTACATTTTTTGCTGATGAATACAAAGCAGACATTATATCGTATTTTGAGAGTTGGAAAATAACTGTTTCTCCAGAAGTAAAAAAATATATAAAAGACCAAAGTCTTAATGAATGGGTAATTTTTTCGGATATAATAGATAATGGAATTATCAACAAAATTATTGAAATAGAAAATCCTTCAAGAAAATATGGGCTTGTGAATATTACCAAATATGCTCAATATCACATACATGTATGGGGTGAGCCTACATACGTTTGGAGTTTCGACAATGCACAAGTTACAGCGAGCCAAGTATGCAAGTATGATAATACACACATTCAAACTGAAACTGTGTCAACAGTAGCAACTACGATCAAGCAACCTACCTGTATAGAAAAAGGTAAAATTAAATATGAAAGTGTCCAGTTTAAAAATTGTACTTTTGTAATTCAAGAAAAAATTATTGAAACAAATTATGATGAACACCAGTTAGGAAACTTAGTACCAGAAGTTTTTTCCACTTGTACTAAAAAGGGAATGAAGGCACATTATAAATGTTCAATTTGTGAAAATTATTTTGATATAAATAAAACTAAGATAACGTTTGAATCTTTAGAAATTCCTATTAATGAGAATAATCACGAATTTGGCATTTGGAAAGACGAGGTTCCCGCAACAACTACTGAAAATGGCGTAAAAGGACATAAAGATTGTATCGAATGTAAAAGGCATTTTGATATCGACGGAAATGAGCTAACCAATCTTACAATTGCTAAAATTGATACGTATAAAGTGACAATAAATGGTAAAAGCAAGTTTTATGCAAACGGAGCAATTGTTAAAATAATTGCTGATGAACCAGAAAAAGGTATGATATTCAAAGGTTGGATAAATGATAATGGCGAAATTGTAAGTAAATACAGAGAATATAACTTTGTGGTAAATGGCGAAACAAATTTAACTGCTTTATATGAAAATGATTCATTGAGAGATGAAATTGGCACTAACACCAACAAGCACGGGTTATCTAATGACGTAATTGTTAGCATTGTAATAGGTATATTCGTAATATTAGGATTTGGAGGCTTTGCTATATTATTTTGTACAATTAAGAAAAAATTTTTCAGAAATAAATAGATAATTAAAAACTTTTGGAAAAAAAGTATATGTTAGAAGATTATTCGTCCGTAGTATTATATAAAGAAGTGAAGAGATATAAGCAGAAAAATGATTTGTAAAGGAATATCGTGATTTGTGTGCTTCGGAAAATAGTTTTTTTGCTTTCCACTTTTAAAAAATAAGTTTAAATAGCAATATGCTTAAATACTTGGTACTTAGTAGTACATATTTGTCACTAGTAATAAAAAACAAAATTATCAAGGAGTGTTAATATGATTTTTCTTCCATCGAAATATTATTTAGTCGTAAATGATCGATTTGAGTTATTTTTCAGAGGGGTTATTAAAAAACATAATCCCTATCAATATTATGTAAAAGCCGAATGTGAAAAAGGTTATACTTACAATCGATATTTTACTTTTACTCCAGAAAAAGAAGATATAGGTGAGTATAATTTAACAATCAAGGTAATTGACGATGATGGTTGTATCATTGAAAGTAAATCAACCATTTTAGTAGTTAATGATGTTAGTGAACCGGTTAGAAAACTCAATGTATTATGTGTAGGCGATAGCGAAACAGTAAATGGTGTATGGCCTAAAGTAGGATATGAAAAATTTGAAAAAGTGTATCCCAATATGCTAAATTTTATTGGCAAAATGCACAACGAAAAAGTTTGCTATGAAGGATATGGTGGCTGGCAATGGAAAACATTTTGCGAATATGAAGTAGAAAGTAGGACTTCATCTGTTTGGGTTACGTTTGAAAATGATATGAGTAATATTCCACAACATAGTAAGTGGCTTAATAATAATTTAGAATGGATTGTTGAAACGGTTGATGGTGAAAGAATTAAATTCAAGAGAGGTAACAATAATTGTAGCATTGTTAATCCTAAACTTGATTCTATCTTTACCAATTATAATAAAAATAGTGTACAAATAAAAATGGTAAGTTATGAATATTCTGATGCTAATCCATTTTGGAATCCTGAAAAAAATGACATTGATTTTAAATATTATATTGAAAAGAATAATCTAGCAAAACCAGATTTGTTATTCACATTTTTAACGGGAAATGGTTTATATGTCCCATATTCTAATGAATTCATAACCCACGAAAAATATGCAACTAAATTCTTAGAACAGTTTCATAAAGATTTTCCCAATGCCTTAATAGGGGTAATGGGAATAGAATTACCATGTTGCAATGGCGGAGTTACCGCTTGTTATGGTGCTCAAGGATATTACCATGATTGGTATGGCGATACTGTGACAACTCTTAATTACGATAAATGGTTAGAAAATTTCACTAAATTAGAAGAACATGCTTCATATATGACATATTTTGATATAAAGAGTCAATTCGATAGCGAATACAGTTATCCTGTTGAATTAATGAAAGTTAATAATCGCAGCGAAATATTAGAACGAATTGGTACTAATGGTTTACACCCATCAATAGATGGTTATAAACAAATAGGCGATGCTTTTTATCGTTTCTTAGTTGAGATGGTTAAAAGAATTAAATAACAAAAAAAGGTTTGAGATTTTGTAAAATCTCAAGCCTTTTAACTATAGCTTAAACTGTCAAATCACCATCGGCAATTAAGTTCGATTTTCTAAACAATAAATCAATGAAGAAAACTAATATTCCGGGTGCTAATATTTGTAATCCAAAAATACCAACCCAAGTTTGCCAAGTATTTCCCATTGAGGCAAAAGTACCAATTTGACCAACTAGACCAGCTGTTCCCATGCCAGCACTAGAACCCATACATACTAATTTCAATAGTGTTGTAGATATTGGCCCTAATATTGCGCTTGCTATGATTGTTGGTAACCAAATTATTGGCTTTTTCAAGATATTTTTAAATTGTAACATTGAAGTTCCAATTGCAATGGAAATTACCATTCCAATTTGATTGTCTTTTCTTGATTGTACCGCAAAACCAATCATTTGACATGAACAACCTACAACAGCAGCTCCTGATGCTAGAATCAATCCTGAATATTCTTGCATATGCATTGCTTCACTAAGTGGTACACCATTTAAGTGAAATACCATTGCGGCAATAGCAGCACTAGAAATTGGTGCCGTTAAAGCCATTCCCATTAATACCGCAACTATTGCTCCCATTATTAATGGTGCAGCATTAGTACCATAGTTGACTAACCATTGAATAGCATATGTAACATAAATCAAAGGGTATCTACATAGTAGAGATATGATAGTACTTACAATAACCCCAAGAAGAGGAATAATTAATATATCTACAGGTGTTTTTTTCTTGAAAATTAATTTAATTACTAATGCAGTACAAATACAAACAATATAGATTGTAAGGGGATCGCCGATTTTAATACCATTTGAAACTATTTGTTTAGTTACAAAATTTGTTGTTAGTGAAAAATAGGCACTTATTTCGCCTGCCCCCGCAAGCACAATGGTTTCAAGTGGTTTCATCTTTAACATTAAAGCGATACCAACCCCAATACCAGCGCCAGTCAAAACTTGAAAGACATAAGATGCTCCTGTTTTGCCATCGCCTAAGGCATTACCGACTAATTGACAAAAGGGATTATTGCCTTTTAAAAATAGCTGTCCAATAGTTGCAATTATAGTTCCGATTATTAAGGTTGAAAATAAACCATAGGCCATTCCATTTAAAGTGGTAATGAAGAAGTCTAATACTTTTTTCTTTTCTTCTTCAAGAATTTCTTCATCAGCAGTCTCTTCTTTAATATCAATGTTTTCTTCTGTCATAATAACACTTCCTATCATAATATTTGTTACATTATACCAAAAAAATTGAAAAATTACTAGTCTATTGATTATCATAATAAATGAATTGAAAAAGAATCCTTAAAATGTTATAATAAAATATCAAGTCAACGCTAAGTGTACAAGTATTATGTTGTAAAAAAAGTAAATGTACTATATAATGTAATTGTATTTGAAGGAGACAATATTTATATATGAAATTTTCGCAATATATTAAAGAATATCGCAAAAAAAATAATCTGACTCAACAAGAACTTGCCAATAAACTTTATGTAACTAAGCAAGCAATTAGTAAATGGGAAAATGATAAAGGTATTCCAGATGTTAGCTTATATCAATCAATTTCTAATTTATTAGATGTTTCAATTGATGAATTAATGGGTAATGAAAAAAAGTCAGTTAAGAAAAAAAACTATTTAATAATTAGTTTAATCGGTGTAGCAGTACTGTTATTATTAATAACTATTACTATTGTTATAATAAATAATAATTCTAAAACTATTACAGATAAAAAAATTATTGAAAAAACTGAAAATTATTTAGGCACTAAATTACCAAAAATTATTGAATATAATTACATTGATTTTGAATCTTGGCAAAAATATAATAATAGTTCATATCCCAATGAATTATATTATTTTGTATTTAAAAATGAAATCATTAATGTTAATCAAACTTGGATGAGCGAATTACCTGAAAATATTAAAGATAATCTACCACTAATTGCAACTGAATATCTTAAAACAAGTGATTATTATAAAATTGTTAATACTAAAAATAAAGATATTAATCATATAGAGATAGAACCAAACAAATATAATAGCTACATATTGTATTGCCTTCAAATTTCAAATAAACGCTTAATTGCGATAACATTCGAGGTGTAAAATGAGAAAATTATTTATTAACGTTTTTATAATTTTATCGATAATAACTTTATCATCTTGTAAAACTAAAGCTTCTAATGAGGATGTTAAAACTGACTATCAAGTACAAATAGATAACTCGCAAGTAGTTTCAGGCAAAGATGATATGAAGGCATTTTATGAAAAAACTAAAAGCAATATAAAAGCAACAATAAAAATAATACGTAATGTTACAGATTATCAAACGGGAAATACAGTAAATAAGATTAAAATAGTTGATTATAAAAATAATGAATATAAGGTAAAAAATGATGATGGCACAGAGAAAAAATTTAAATATTTAAATTATTCAATATATAATTATGGTGAAACTGCTAATGCGATAAGTACGGAGGCTTATTGTTTAGCTGATAATGAAGAAGTAGATTATGCGTTTGTAATGCGACAAATGCTCAGTTCATCATCCCTTCCAACCGAGTGGTGTGACTATGACATTGTATATGACGATACTTTATATAAAGATTTGTGCTTTTATAATAGTAGTGTTACTGAGTTAGTATATGAAAATAGTAAATTTGATATTGATAAAAGCTACTATAGTATTTTTAATTTAATAGATCCACTAAACTGGCAAGTAATGACGGAAGAAACATTTAATAGTCTAGGAATCAACCATTTGCGTGAAGATTTGTTAATTAATACAAAACGTAGAGTTGTTAATGATAAAAATAAAGTATTAGCAAATTCATTACCAGGTAAAGATTTATACATTTCTTATAAGTTTTACTTTAAGGCAAAAAAGGTAGTACTTTCTGAGAATACAACACCATCAAAATTTGTTGTTGCAGAAATATCTGATGATAATATAAAGAAAATAGGAAGCATTATAAGAAATAGCATATATCATAATGCCAGTGGTACAAACATTGGCTGGTATGTACCAACTAAAAATGGGTCTAGATTTATGGATAGAGTAATATCAATAGAAGATAATTTCCAATTTTCCATTGGCAATGTTTCAATAACTTTTTCTTATTTAAATCCGCCACATGATTCACCATCTACTATAATTATGAAAAAAACAATAACCTATACTACAATTGAAGTAGGTACATATTCAATTTTTGATTGGAAGTTGCATCTTACAACAAAAGACAATTATGAATATCTATTTGAATTAAAAAAAGATGGAAATGGCTTAAGTGGTTGGTATTACAATGCAACTGCTTCAAGACCTAATCCGCTAAATGCTGAGTATTTACTAGACAATCCATTCTTTACTTATGTTGGATTACCAGTTGATGTAATTTATGAAAATTAAAAAGTTAAACCAGTTTGATTTTGTTAATCAAATTGGTTTTTATTTTGGTAAATTTTAACTTTTAATAAATCAAAGAAAAAGGACATAATACTATTATGAAGAAAAAAATCATTTTAAGTTTAATAATTATTATGCTTCTTTGTTTTACAAGTTGTAAAAAGAAAGAAAGTGAAAAGTTAGAGTTTTTAGAAAAACCTCTAGAATCGTATGTTGTTAATACTAGTACTAACCAAGCATTAGAAAACATTAAAATAAAAATAACAAATGGTAAAAAAAACATAATAAAGAAAGCAAGTGATGCTAGTATAAATGTTAATGGCTTTGATTTATCGATTATTGGCGAACATATTGCTAAATTTACATATGGTGATAAAGAACTGACTTGGAAATATTTTGTCCAAAATTCAGTTTGGAATAAAAATGAAAATACTCTTTGGTATAATGAAGAAAAAAGTGTCTTTAAAATCAATAATGCTGAAGAATTAGCTGGTCTTGCAAAATTAGTTAATTCTGGTAATGATTTTAAAAATAAAGTAATTCTTTTAAATAGTGATATTGATTTAGGAGGGCACGCATGGATTCCTATTGGAACATCGGGAAAAGGCGTTTCAAAAAATAATGAATATTATTTTTCAGGAGTGTTCAATGGTCAAGGACATCAAATAAATAACTTACATATAGTAGCTGAACATACAAAAATAGGTGAACACATTAGCAGCGAAGAATCTTATTATAATGCAGGGATATTTGGACAAACTCTTGACGCAACAATTAAAAATGTTAAAATTAATAATGTTACCATTGTAAATGGAATGATGAACGAAGGTGTAAGGTCTTTACAAGGAACAGGTGCATTAGTTGGCTATGCAAAAGGCAAAAGTATATTTACCAATATAACTATAACTGGTAAGATAAATATCGATGGCGAATATAAGGTTGGAGGAATTATTGGAAATATAAGTGGAAATTCGCCAGTAATCCAAGGGTTAAAAATCATAGGTACCGATGATAGCTATATTTATGGAACTGATCAAAAGTACAAAGATACTAATAATTTTGGTGGTATAATTGGCTTTGGTGATGTTACTAATGCCATAATTGATGATTGTTGTACGGATATAAAAATAACCGGGGTAACTAGTGGCGGTATAATTGGTTCGATCGTTGGAAGTAATATTACTATTTCAAATTGTGTAGTTTATAACGATGTCGAAGATTTGGAATCTACCATAACAGGAGGAATTATTGGAGCCAGATTTACCAATTTTACAATTAATAATTGTTATTTTCTAGGAAATGTGATAACTGGTGCTAATAATGATTATGGTGATGTAATTATAGGTAAATATGGTAAAAATGTCATAATAGATAGTAATAATATTTTCTATGCTAATAAAAATGATAAAATATATAATAGTTTAAATGCAATTAGACAAGATTATCAACAAATAATAGATATGCTATCAGACAACTTAAAAATAGATGAAAATGACTAACCAGGAGTTAGTTATTTTCTTTTGCTATCTAAATGACAAAATAAGATACTTCTAGTATAATATCTACTTAGAAAAAGGAGCATAATATGAATGCTGAAAAAGATTTAACAAAAGGGCCACTCTGGAAGCAGATAATTTTATTTAGTTTACCATTAATGTTTTCCAACATCTTACAAGCGTTGTTCAATATGTCAGATATTGCGGTAGTTGGAAAATTTGCGGGAAACACAGCCTTAGGTGCAGTAGGATCTACAACAATTTTAGTATCTCTATTTACAGGTTTTTTAATTGGACTTGGAAATGGCGTTAATGTAGTTGTTGCCCGTTTTATCGGCGAGAAAAATCACAAAAAAATCACTGAATCGGTTTTAGCAGCACTAGTTACATGTTCGACGATAGGTATTATTCTTTTATTTATTGGACTATTTTGTTCGAGATTCTTTTTAGAGTTAATTAATACCAAAGATGATTTAATTGATGGAGCTACACTATACTTAAAAATATATTTTTTTGGTATGCCAGCAATGGCAATCTACAATTATGGTAATGCTATTTTTAGTGCAAGTGGTAATACCAAAAAACCTATTGTGTATTTATTGATTGCGGGAATAATTAACGTATTATTAAATCTTTTCTTTGTTATTGTGTGTCATCTAGGTGTTGCAGGTGTTGCAATTGCCAGTGCCGCTTCACAATACGTTTCAGCAATTTTAATTGTCATATCTTTAACAAGACTTAAAACAAGTTGTAAATTATGCATAAAAGATAATAAATTTAATTTTGAATATTGTAAAATGGTTTTAAAACTTGGAATTCCATCAGGATTTCAAAACTGTATATTTGCCATAGCTAATCTATTCATCCAAAAAGGTGTCAATAGCTTTGATTCAATAATGGTAGAAGGTAATTCTGCCGCAACAAATTTTGATGCTTTAATATATGATGTAATGGCAGCCTGCTATATGGCATGTTCAAGCTTCATCGGTCAAAATTTTGGTGCACGCAATAAGAAACGTGTAATTAATAGCTATTTAATAGCAATGCTTTATGCTTTCTTGTTTGGCGCTTTATTTGGTGGCTTATTAGTAATATTTGATAGACAATTATTAAGTATCTTTACTTCATCAGAAGAAGTAATAGATGCGGGGGTTAAACGTATTCAAATAATGGGATATTCGTATGCGTTTAGCGCATTAATGGATAATACGATAGCAGCTTCAAGAGGTCTTGGAAAAACCATAGTTCCAACCATCATCGTTATTTCAGGATCTTGCATATTCCGTATTGCTTGGATATATACAATTTTTGCCCATTATCATACAATTAAATCATTATATTTATTATACTTTTTCTCTTGGATGATTACGGGTATTTTCGAATTAATATATTTTATATACGCATATAAAAAGACGTTTAAAAATGACCAGATTTTAGCAACTAATTAATATAAATCCCTATCTTATAGTTATAAGATAGGGTTTTTAATTACCATGTTGTATAACTCTTTGTCAATATCAGTGAGTCTTTTTATAAAAAATTTGAAAACATATTTTGGGTATGATATAATGATTTATAAGTTAATGAAGTAATTTAGGAAACAATTAAATTTGAAACTTATGGATTGAATCTTTAATAAGGTAGTTTGCTTTTAAAAGATAAAGAAGTAAAGAGGTAATTTCAATATGAATATAAGAGAAATAATTACAAAAATGGGTTTTGGTAATCAGGCGGTAATAACAGCGTTTAAACACGAAGATGATGATTCTGATTATGCGGTATGGAAAATCGAAGATGGCAATGTTATTCGGGTGCTCAAAAAGACAAGTAAGCAAGAACTAGATATTTATGATACTTTTTTATCTTTTGCCAAATTGGGAGTTCCACATTTTTATAAAAGCATTGAGTATGATGGCGAGTTGTTTATTCTCATGGAATACCTAGATGGAAATAACTTGCAAAAATGCGATAGGAAATCATTGACAGCCGTTTTGGATTCATTGATTTATTTACAAAATATGTATTGGGAAAAGCGCGAACTTGAAGGTATTGGCCACGGCTTTGAAGCGAGTTTACCAGAAAGGCAAAAACGGGGAAAATATCTCAATGACGCAGAACTTGAACAAGCCTATGAAAAGTATTTGCAAATTTATTCAAATATTCCTCGGACACTTTGTCACGATGATTTTCTTCCTTTTAATGTTATATGTACAAATGAACATGCGGTTATAATTGACTGGGAATATGCGGGGATTTTACCTTATCCTACATCGCTTGCCCGTCTACTTGCCCACTGCGAGGAAGACGAATCAGCCTTTTTCTATATGAGGCAAGAGGATAAAGAATATGCCATTGAATATTATTTTGAGCATTTATTGAAAGAAAATGGTATAGATTACTGTGATTATCGCAAAACTTTAGATTATTTTTTACTATACGAGTATTGTGAATGGATTATGCTCGGCGTAGAATGTAATGATACAGAAAATGAAAGATTCAAAAAATACTATGCAAAAGCAAAAGAGCATATTAAGAAATTAATATAGTTTCTAGATGTAAAGTTTATCTCTTGATATTTTGAAGCCAAAATCGTATGAGTTAAATTATAAGCATCCGTTAAGATATTTCATAAACAGTAATGAAAACATTCATGACATTATCATAAAATAAACACAAATAAACACAAAATCATATAAATTTTTTTGACAAATAGCCTAAAAAGTTGTATAATATTTAGGCTTATGTATCAATCTTATTATGTTGGGAGAATTAAAAATGGAAAATATAATTGAAATAAACAATTTATACAAATCCTATAATGACGTGCATGCCGTAAATAATCTTTCATTTAGGGTTAAAAAAGGCGAATTATTTGCCTTCTTAGGTGTAAATGGAGCTGGTAAAAGTACAACCATTTCTATTATGTGTGGAACCCTTACTAAAGATAGTGGCGAAGTACTAATTAATGGTAAAAATATCGATCATCAATTAGTAGATATTACTAAAGAATTAGGAGTTGTATTTCAAAACTCAGTTTTAGATAATAATTTAACGGTAAAAGATAATCTTTATTCTAGAGCTAGTTTATATGGCATTTATGGTAATGCCGCTAAAAAAAGAATCGAAGAACTTGCGGAAATATTAGATTTTAAACAAATAATGAATAGAACAGTTGGTAAATTATCAGGCGGTCAAAAAAGAAAAATTGATGTTGCTAGAGCATTATTGCATAAACCTGAGATTTTAATACTTGATGAACCAACAACTGGGCTTGATCCACAAACTCGTAAAACTTTGTGGAGTGTAATTGAAAAATATCGTAGAGATGAAAAAATGACCGTATTTTTAACAACTCACTATATGGAAGAAGCAAGTGATGCCGATTATGTAGTAATCTTAGATGCTGGTAAAATATCTGCAGAGGGCACACCACTAGAATTAAAGAATAACTATACTGGTGACTACATAACTATTTATGGAGTAAGTGAAGAAGAAGTAAAGAAATTAAATCATAAATATGAAAAAATTCGTGATGCCTATCGTGTGTCTGTCGCAAATACTGAAGAAGCACGTGATTTAATAGTAAATAATCAAGAGTTATTCAAAGATTTTGAAATTACTAAAGGTAAGATGGATGATGTATTTTTATCAGTAACTGGTAAAAAATTAGTTGGAGGTAATTAATATGCAAACTTTTTTAGCTTTGACAAAAAGAAATATAAAGATGTTTTTTAAAGATAAAGGACTATTCTTTACATCATTAATTACACCAGTAATTTTGCTAGTTCTCTACGCAACATTTCTTGCTAGAGTATATCATGATAGTTTTGTAAGTAATATTCCTGATTATCTAAATGTTTCCGATAAATTAATTAATGGTACTGTAGGAGGAGAATTATTTTCATCACTACTTGCGGTATGCTGTGTTACTGTTGCCTTTTGCTCTAATACACTAATGGCACAAGATAAATTAACTGGTGCTCGCAAAGATTTTATGATTACTCCTGTAAAGAAATCAACTCTTGCAATATCTTATTATGTTGCTACCCTTTTAACAACCCTAATTGTTTCGTATATTGCAACTGGTGCATGTTTTATTTACATAGCAATTGAAGGATGGTTTTTATCAGTAGGTGATGTTTTCTTAATTCTTATTGATGTATTCTTGTTAACTTTATTTGGTACTGCCATTTCTTCAATAATTAATTCGTTCTTATCTACTCAAGGGCAAATATCAGCTGTTGGTACAATTGTTTCAGCTGGCTATGGATTCATCTGTGGTGCCTATATGCCTATTTCACAGTTTTCACCTTTCTTACAAAAAGCAATTGCCTTTTTGCCAGGTACTTATGGTACATCACTTATAAGAAATCATGCATTAAATGGCGTTTATAAAGAAATGGCAAATCAATTTCCTGCTGAAGTTATTGAAGGAATAAAAGATAGCATAGATTGTAATATTTATTTTTTTGACAATAAAGTATCAATTCCTGCAATGTATATTATTTTAATTAGCTCAATTATCGTTTTAATTGGTGCATATGTATTAATAAATGTTTTGAAAAATCGTAAAGCACGTTAAATATGGAGAACTAGATGAATTACAAAATAATTGATATGGAAAAATATTACCGTAAGGGAGTATTTGACCATTTTTCAAAAGATTGTAAATGTCGAATTTCAATGACTGTCAAATTAGATGTAACAAAATTAGTTGAATATTCAAAAGAGACTAAAACAAAATTTTATTTAAATTTCTTATATCTTTTATGTAAAACCTTAAATAGCAAAGATGATTATAAAATGTATTATGAATATCACCTTAATGAATTAAGATGTTATGATACAATAAATCCCATTCAATATGTCTTTTTTGAAGAAAGTAAAACATGTAAGCCAGTATATTCTACTTATTATGAAGATTATAATACTTTCTACACCAATGCTTTAAAAGATCTTGAAGAAGCCAAGAAAGATCCTACTTATAAACTAGAAAGTAGTACTCATCCTAACTGGTTTGATGCTTCATTTATGCCATGGGTAAGTTATGATAGTTTTAGCGTAGAGTGTCCTGATGGCTATTTATACTTTCCACCTATTGTTAACTGGGGAAAATATTACTTAGAAAATAATAGAATTATGATGCCTGTTACATGTGGGTTAAACCATGCTATTGCGGACGGCTATTTAATGTCAAATATATTTGTTACATTAGCAAAAGAGATAGAGACATTTACTAAATAATGCTTTTAAGAGAACCAAGTTGATTGGTTCTTTTTTCTTGCAAAAATAAAAAAACATATAATTTGCATTTTTTTGAATAATCACTATAATATAATAGTGTTTAGAATTACTAAACAATTTGTTTAAAATCTATAAACCAAATAGAAGGGGGAATGTAGGTGAAAATTGGCAAAAAAATTAAGAAATTAAGAAACCTTTGCAATTTAACTCAAGAAGAGCTAGCGAATAGAACTGAATTAACAAAAGGTTATATTTCTCAGCTTGAAAATGATTTAGTTGAACCATCAATTTCTACACTTGAAGATATCGTCAATGCTTTAGGAACCAATTTAGGTGATTTCTTTAAAGATGAAAAATTAGAACAGGTTGTTTTTACTACCTCTGATTATTTTGAAAAAGAATCAGCTGGATATCAAATTAAGTGGTTAGTTCCTAATGCTCAAAAAAATGAAATGGAACCAATCTTAATAACCATTTATCCTAATTCACAAACCGATTTAGATATACCTCATGAAGGTCAAGAGTTTGGATATGTTTTAGAAGGAGAAATTCTTCTTTGTATTGACAATAAAGTATTTAAGGTAAAAAAGGGAGAAACTTTTTATTATGATTCTAATAAAAACCATTATTTGAAGAATAATAAAGATAAGCAATGTCGCATCATTTGGGTAAGTAGCCCACCAAATTTTTAAAGAGGAGTTAAAAGTATGAACAAACAAGATATTATTTTGGAGTTAATTAATGTTAACAAAAAGTATGATGACAGTTACGCAGTAGAAAATTTCAATCTATATGTTAAAAAAGGTGAATTTATCACTTTCCTGGGACCTTCAGGATGTGGTAAAACAACAACCCTTAGAATGATAGCAGGATTTGAAATGCCAACAAGTGGCCAAATATTATTAAATGGGGAAGACATTGCTCAACTTCCTCCTCATAAGAGACCACTTAATACCGTTTTCCAACGTTATGCATTATTCTCTCATTTAGATGTATATGATAACATTGCATTTGGTTTAAAATTAAAAAAGGTTCCTTATGAGGTTACTGATAAAGCTGGTAATAAAGTAACAAAATATCGAAAATACCGTAGAGATGAAATAAATGAAAAAGTAAAAAAAGCTTTAAAAATCGTTGATCTAGAATCTTTTGAAACAAGAAATGTTTCAACTCTATCAGGTGGTCAACAACAAAGAGTTGCCATTGCTAGAGCAATTGTAAATGAACCAAAAATTCTATTATTAGATGAACCTCTTGGTGCATTAGATTTAAAAATGCGTAAAGAAATGCAACTAGAATTAAAAGAGATGCACCGTAAATTAGGTATTACTTTTATCTATGTTACTCATGACCAAGAAGAAGCTTTAACAATGTCTGATACTATCGTTGTTATGAAAGATGGTCAAATTCAACAAATTGGCACACCTATGGATATTTATAATGAGCCTAAAAATGCGTTTGTTGCGGACTTCATTGGTGAATCAAACATTTATGTAGGAACAATGATTGATACAAAAAAAGTGCGTTTCTTAGGTGCTACTTGGGATTGTATCGATGATTTTCCTAAAAATGAAAAGGTTGATGTTGTTGTAAGACCGGAAGACATTATTATTCATCCTAATGGTGAAGGAATGGTAAAAGCCCATATTGTTAACAAAATATTTAAGGGAATTCACTATCAGTTTACCGCAATGGTAGGTAATAATGAAGTATTAATACAATCTACGTTAGATCACAACATTGATCAAGATGTTTCGTTAACTATTGAACCAGATTTAATTCAAATAATGAAACGTGAATATGATGCAAACATTTATCAAGATGCTTATATAAATAATAAGAACAAAGTAGTTTTTGCGGGAGCAACTTGGGATTGCGATGTCACTCAATTGGTTGAAGGTTCTTCATTAGATGAAGAAGGATATTTCCATACTAAAGAAGGTAAAACATATGATTTAAACGATATTGATGTAGTAGCTACAGTAGGTATGGATGACGTTGAGATAAGTGATGATTTAGAAGATGGCAACATAACTGGTCAAATAATCCAAATGGTTTGGAAAGGCGACCATTACCAATTAATTGTTAGAACTGAAGATGAAGAAGATTTTGTAGTTGATACAGTCTGGACTTGGAACGAAATGGATACTGTAAGTATAAAGATTGATCCAAGTAAAATTAAATTAAAGTTAAAGGAAGACTTGTCAAAATATGAAATTTAAACGTAAACATCTATCAATACCTTATGTTTTATTTCTAGTATGTTTTGTTGTAATACCTGTCTTCTTCATAATTTATTATGCATTTACTAATAAGGGTGGAAGTTTTTCGTTTGATAATGTACGCAAATTCTTTTCTGATTCAACCAACGTAAATGTATTATTGATATCGTTTGTTTATGCAATTTTAAATACGATTATTTGTTTATTAATTGGCTATCCACTTGCAATGATACTTGCAAATCGTAAATATAATAAATCATCGGTTCTGGTAATGCTATTTGTAATGCCAATGTGGATTAACTTTATTATTAGAACTAGTGCTACTCGTGATGTATTAAACTGGATAGGCATATCAACTGGAGCTCATTCAAACTTAACAACGATGATTGGTCTAGTATATAACTATTTGCCATTTGTTGTTTTGCCACTTTATACAACAATGTTAAAAATGGACAAATCACAAATTGAGGCAAGTTATGATCTTGGTGCTAATGGCTTTTATACATTCTTTAAAGTTATTATCCCTATGACAATGCCAGGAATTGTTTCTGCCGCAACTATGGTTTTTATGCCAACGCTATCTTCATATGTAATTTCAGATATATTGTCTGAATACAACGTTGTTTTGTTTGGTAGTTATATTGATTTATATTTTAATCAAGCAGATTGGAATTTCGGCTCATTTATGGCATTAATTATGCTTTTACTAATTGGAATAAGTGTATTTATTAGTCGTAGATTTTCAAAAGATGAAACAGGAGGTAGATCGTCAATATGGTAGAAAAAAATACTAAAGATGAAATAATTAATGTTTCAAGTAATACCGAAAAAGCAATAAAAGCTAGAAATCGTAAAGAAACTACTAAAAAAATATTTGCTAAAGGATATATGTGGTTAATCTTACTACTTATGTATCTACCAATTTTAGTTCTTGTTATTTACTCATTCACTGAAAGCGATCAACTAGGAGTATGGACTGGCTTTTCATTTAATTTGTATCACAAATTATTTAAGAATCAATCTTTGATGACCGCAACGCGTAACACTTTAATTATTGCGATTGTTTCAGCTGTTTTATCAACTATTCTTGGAACAATGGGAGCAATCGGTGTCTTCTATTCTAAAAAACGCAGTAAAAAAATAGTTGAAACTTTTACTCAACTACCAGTTGTTAATGCGGAAATCGTAATGGCTTTATCGCTAGCTATCTTATTTAAAGTATTACAAACAAGTTATTCATTTGCCACATTATTAGTTGGACATATGGTGCTAACTGTTGCATTCGTATATTTAAATGTTAAACCAAAATTAATGCAAATGGATCCTAATATTTATGAAGCTGCTCTAGATTTAGGTGCAACACCTTGGTATTCACTATTTAAAGTAGTGCTTCCAGAAATTTTACCAGGTATCTTTTCAGGCTTTCTAATTTCAATTACGTTATCACTAGATGATTTTGTAATTACTCAATATTTGAAAGAACCATCATTTGAAACAATATCTACGTACATTCAAAAAATTGTCGCAAAGCATCCAATACCTGCCGAAGTTAGAGCTTTAAGTACAATCTTATTTGTGGTTGTATTAGCAGTAGTACTTGGAATAACAATTTATAATAATAAAAAGGCTCAAAAAATTTTAAAATATCGAGGTAAAAAATAATGAAAAAAGTAATAATATTTCTAACCTCAGTATGTTTATTTTGTTCTTTAGCAGTTTCTACTAAAGTAGTAAAAGCTAATAGTAATGATTACTTTAAAGGACAAACCTTAACTATTTATAATGTCGAAGACTACATTTCTCAGGGTGAAGAAGGATATGTAGATATAATTGGTAACTTTGAAAAAGAATATGGTGTAAAAGTTAATTATTATACTTATGATACTAATGAAACAATGTATAATCAGTTTACACTTCAAAAAGAAGGAACCTATGATTTAATTTGTACATCAGATTACATGATTCAAAAAATGATTAAAGAAGAATTAGTAGATCCAATTGATGTAAGTAAAATTCCTAATTATGAAAAGTATGCTGCCAAAACTTTAAGAGAAAAGTTAAAAGCTATGAATGTTCCTTATGAAGGTAGAACTGTAAATTTAGACGAATTTGCGGTAGGATACATGTGGGGAACTTTAGGAATTGTCTATGATCCTGAATGTAGTGATACTATAAGAGAAGATGTTAAATCATGGGATGTATTTTGGAATCCAACGTACAAAAATGTAATTTCTATAAAGAATTCCATCAGAGATGCCTTTGTTGCAGGATTAATGCACTCATATAGTAAAGACATTGAATTCCAAAAAGTTATGAATGCTTACCTAGATGATCCAAATGAAACCAACAAATTGAAATATAATGCTTTAGTACAAGATATTTTTGACTTTAAGTTAGATGGTTCACAAGCAAGTGATCTTGAAAATAAAGAAAAAATTGCTCGTGTAAAAGAAGAATTAATTTCAATGAAAAAGAATATTTTTGGTTTTGAAGTAGATTCAGGTAAAAATGATATAATAACTGGAAAAATAAAATTAAACTTAGCATATTCTGGAGATGCTGTGTACTCAATCAACACTGCTATGGAAGATGCTGATAAAGTTTTAGAATATTACGTTCCTGAAGATGGTAGCAACATTTGGTATGATGCTTGGACAATGCCAAAGGGTGCAAAGAATAAAGAACTTGCTTATGAATTCTTAAACTATTTGTCAGATCCAATCAATGCAGCCGATAATATGGATTATATTGGTTATACACCATATATTGTAGGCGATGAATTATTCACTCTTACCGCAAGTTGGTATGGTGCTGCTGATTATGATGTTAATTCATATTACAGTGAAGAAACTAAAGTTATTTATGATAATGTATTATATGAATGTATAAAAGAAAAAGAAAGTGAAAACGATGCTTTACCAACTAATGAAGAATACTTTGAATCTTGTGAGTATGATAGTGAAACAACATATGAAGAAGATGATATGATAAGCTTCAATGGTAAAATATACAATTGCCTTGCAAGTACAAACTTATCACCAACTGAAGATGTTGAAAGTTGGGAAGAAGTTGAAGGATATGATCTTGACTTCTTATTTGGTAATACCGGGTCGTTCAAAGAAGGACTTAGAAGAGCGGTTATATACCCTTTTGCGGGATCACAAAATCAACTAGAAACTCAATATCCAAGTGAAAACATTATCGCAAGATGTGCAATAATGAATGACTTTGGAAGTTACAATGATCAAGTTGTAATTATGTGGGGTCAAGTTAAGGCATACACAAATATGTTACCAGTATACATTTTCCTAATAACGTTTGTTGTTATTTTAATTGCCATAACAGTATATGTTTTAATAAAACATCATATTGTTAAAAACTACAAAAAATCACTATAATAATTGTTTGTAACTCCCTATTACATTAGGGAGTTTTTAAAAGCGCTCTTAAGTTGTTTTTTTAATGCAAAAAATAACTAATATACGTAAGCTATAGAAAATAATCATGCTACTTTTTGATTTTGCTTTTTGGTTTTAAAAGTAGGAAAGATGTGGTATAATAATAAAAAATGAGGTGCAAAAATGAAAAAACTAGAACAAGGATTATTTGTTGGTGAAAGAGCTTTATATAATTCAAGTAATCTCATAATCGAAGACTCTACTTTTGAAAATGGCGAATCACCACTAAAAGAAAGCAATAATATAAAGATTTATAATAGTATTTTTAAATGGAAATACCCTTTATGGTATTGCCACGATATATTTGTTAAAGATAGTACTTTATTAGATACAGCACGTTCAGGTATTTGGTATACTGACAATATTGAAATTATTGATTCAACAATTGAAGCACCTAAAACATTTAGAAGGGCTAAGAACATTAAGTTAAAAAATGTTTATTTACCAAATGCTGAAGAAACTTTGTGGACATGTGAAAATATAAGGATGGAACATGTTGTCGCAAAAGGTAATTATTTTGGAATGAATAGTAAAAATATTGCAATAAGCGACTTTAATTTAGATGGTAACTATGCATTTGATGGCGCAAGTAATATTGAAATACACAATGCTAAAATGTTGTCAAAAGATTCTTTTTGGAATTGTGACAATGTAACTGTTTATGATTCAACTATAATAGGTGAATATTTAGGATGGAATTCTAAAAATATAACCCTTATTAATTGTACAATTGACGCCTTACAAGGTATGTGTTATATGGAAAATTTAAAATTAGTAAATTGTAAATTACTAAATACTAATTTAGCATTTGAATATTCAACTGTTGATGCCAGTGTAAATTCTAAAATTGATTCAGTTAAAAACCCAATTAGTGGCAAAATTGTTGCAAAAGAAATTGGTGAAATAATTTTAGATGATACATTGATTGATTCAAGAAAAACACAAATTATAGAGGAGAATAAAAAAAGTGAATAACAATTTTGACAATATTCTTAATCGTAGAAACACTTTTTCATTAAAATGGGATGTTTCAGAAAATGAATTACCAATGTGGGTTGCGGACATGGATTTTGAAACTGCACCATGCATAAAAGAAGCTTTAATTGAAAGAGCAAAACACGGCGTTTTTGGTTACAGTATTATTCCTGATGAATTTTTTGAAAGTATTATTGGATGGTGGCAAAGAAGACATCATATAACTTTTGAAAAAGACTGGATGATTTTTTCAACGGGAGTTGTTCCTGCCATTTCATCGATAGTAAGAAAAATCACGACACCGGCAGAAAATGTTTTAATACAATCGCCTGTATATAATATTTTCTATAATTCTATTTTTAATAATGGACGAAATATTTTATCAAGTGATTTAGTTTATGAAAATGGTGAGTATCATATTGATTTTGTTGATTTAGAAAATAAATTGAAAAATCCACAAACTACATTAATGATTCTTTGTAATCCCCATAATCCTATTGGAAAGATTTGGAGTAGAGAAGAACTTGCCAAAATTGGTGAGCTATGTCATAAATATAATGTAACAGTTATTTCTGATGAAATTCATTGTGATATAACTAATCCAGGAAAGGAATATATTCCATTTGCTAGCGTAAATGATGTTTGTCGTGACATATCAATAACTTGTATAGCCGGCTCAAAAGTTTTCAACTTAGGTGGATTACAATCAGCATGTGTAGTAGTCCCTAATAAGTTTTTAAAACATAAAGTAGAGCGTGGCCTAAATACTGACGAAGTAGCTGAACCTAATGCTTTTGCGATGAGTGCAAACATTGCGGGATTCAAATATGGTGATGAATGGGTTAGCAAATTAAATAACTACATATACGAAAATAAAAAAATATTTTGTGATTATGTAAATAAAAATTTACCTAAACTTTACATTATACCATCAGAAGCAACTTATCTTTTGTGGGTTGATGTAAGAAAGTATACCGATGATGCAACAACTTTATGTGAATACCTTCGTAGTAAAACAGGATTATATGTTTGTGAAGGATCAGAATATGGAGTTAATGGTAAAGCCTTTTTTAGAATAAATCTAGCAACTTCAAAATATAACGTATTAGATGCTTTAGAACGTTTGAAAGCCGGTTTAGAATTATTTGAAAGTGAGACAAAATAATGGAAGAATTTAAACGCTTTGAAATGCTAATTGGTAAAGACAATTTAGAAAAGTTATCTAAAAAACATATTGCAATATTTGGCATTGGTGGTGTAGGTGGATACGTATGTGAAGCTCTTGCACGTTCAGGGATTGGCAATTTCACTCTCATAGATAATGATGTAGTTGATGTTTCTAACTTAAATCGTCAAATAATTGCAACAACTTCAACAATTGGTCTTCCTAAAGTAGAAGTGATGAAAGAAAGAATTTTAAGTATCAATAAAGAAGCTAAGATAAACACTTATCAATGCTTTTTTTTGCCAGAGAATGCAAGTATCTTTGATCTTTCAAAATTTGATTACATTGTTGATGCGATTGATACTGTTACCGCAAAACTTGCAATTATCGAATTAGCCAAGAAAAATAATGTTCCAGTAATTAGTGCAATGGGAACTGGCAATAAATTAAATCCATTAGATTTAATAATTACTGACATATCAAAAACCTCAATGTGTCCGCTTGCTAGAGTTATGCGCACAGAACTTAGAAAAAGAGGAATAACTAAATTAAAGGTTGTTTACTCACAAGAAACTCCGATTAAAACTGGCTTAATTAATCCTGAAACTGGTAAGAGTGTACCTGGTAGTAGTGCTTTTGTACCGGGGGTTGCAGGACTAGTAATTGCATCAGAAGTTGTAAAGGATTTAATTAATATATAATATAAGGAATAGGGAAATGAAAACATTAGTTGTTGAAAACATTACAAAGACTTTTAAAATTTCACGAAAACAACAAAGAATTGAAAAAACTATGGAAAGCTATAAAACAGCCGTAAATGGTCTTTCATTTGTTGCAAACGAAGGTGAAATATATGGTTTACTTGGACCTAATGGAGCAGGTAAAACAACAACCCTAAGAATAATTTCAACTTTAATAAAACAAGATAAAGGTGATGTTATTATAGAGGGTTTAAATACAAAAACTGATACGGAAAAAGTAAGAGCAAAGATTGGCTTTTTAACAAGTGAGTTAAAACTAGAAGATTTCTTTACTCCTAATTACTTATTCGATTACTTTGGTAAATTACACAATATACCAGATGATGTGTTAGAAAATCGCAAAAAAGAATTATTTGAAAAATTTGGCATCGAGAAGTTTGCGGAGGTAAAAATAGCCGATTTATCTACTGGTATGAAACAAAAAGTTTCAATTGTTATATCAATCGTTCATGATCCAGATGTAATAATATTTGATGAACCTACTAATGGTTTAGACGTTATTACCGCAAAAGTTGTAACTGACTTTCTGAAAGAATTAAAAAGCCAAAACAAAATAATAATTATTTCTACTCATATCTTTTCATTAGTAGAAAAGCTTTGTGACCGTGTTGGAATTATCATTAATGGTAAAATGATTAAAAGCGGTGAATTAGTTGAACTAACAAAAGAAAAAGATTTAGAAGAATTATTCTTTGAATTATATAAAGAAGAAGTTGGTGAAAAATAATGAAACAAATACTAACAATAATGAAAAAAGAACTATACCGTTTCTTTACTGATCGTAGAATGGTAATGTCTTTAATATTACCGGCTGCTTTAATTTATATAATTTATTCGGCAATAGGTTCCGCAACTCTTAAACATGTTAAAGACCAAGCAACATATCTTTATAAAATATGTATTGTTAATGAACCTAGTGAAAAAGAATTAGCCTTTTTAGATTCTGATTGTCCATATAAAATTGATAAAGTTGAAACAACTTCAAATATTGATGAAATCAAACAAAAAATAGCAAATAATGAAATTGATTTATACATTAAATATGAAGAAGATTTCTATCAAAAAATGATGGCATATGATTCTACTACTGGTGCAGTACCACCTCAAATTGAAATATATTATAATTCTGGTAAAGAAGAATCAGAACTAATATATCAATATTATGTAAGTTGCTTAAATGATTATGAAGCTAAATTAACTAATAAATTTGATATAAATTCAGATGTTAATATTAAGTATGATTTAGCATCAAAAGATGAAAAAGATACTCAATTTGTAACAATGTTACTTCCATTCTTAATTATTGTATTGTTATTTTCAAGTTGCTTGTCAATAGCTTCAGAATCGATTGCGGGAGAAAAAGAAAGAGGTACAATTGCTACTTTATTAATTACACCTGTAAAGAGAAGCTCAATAGCACTTGGAAAAATCTTTGCAATTTCGGTTACAGCATTTGTTGGCGCAATTGCCAACTTTATTGGACTAGTTGCAGCCTTACCAAAATTAGTTGCCGGAGCAAATCTATCAATGAGTATGTATAATGTAGGTAGTTATGTTGGTTTATTATTTATAATAGTTAGCACAGTATTAATCTTTATTGCCATATTATCAATAATTTCTACTTTTGCAAAAAGTGTCAAAGAGGCTTCATCATACTCAATACCAGTTATGTTATTGGTCATGTTAATTGCCGCTACTTCATTAATTGGTAAATCTAATTCACAAACTATTACTTATTTTATACCAATCTATAATAGTGTTCAAGCAATGGGTGCCATTCTTAGTTTGAATTTTAACCCTATTAATTTTGTAATAACAATTGTTACTAATTTAGCTATATTTGCATTAGGTATCGTAATACTATCAAAAATGTTTAATTCAGAAAAAATTATGTTTAACGCATAGTTAAAATATTTCCTAAATTACTAGGGTAGAAGTACCTAGATAGTTTAGGTTTTTTTAAAATACTTTATGAAAACGTTTGTATAAAAAATAAAAGTATGATATTATTATGCAAAAGGAGAATTGATATGCGAAAAAGAATAATTTTACTAATTGCACTATTAACAGTAGTTTTAGCATTTGCTTCTTGTAAAAATAAAACTAAATATACGGTTAGTGTTAAGTTAGCCGAAGGTGAACAATTAATAGGTAGTATTACTACTAAAGTTGGTAAAAAAGTATTGATAGGTGATGTAATAAATGAAACTAGTGTTCAAAAAGAAGGACATATTTTTAAAGGTTGGTCAATAGATGGCAGTTCTTTAGTTGATAAACAACTAGTTATTACTGAAGATATTTTACTCATTCCTCTCTTTGAAGTTAACTCTTATAAAATAAAATACACAATAGATGGTGAGGTATTTAGCGAAGAATTGCTAAAGTATGGGAGTAAAATAGAAGTTAAACAAGTACCTGAAAAAACTGGTTATACGTTTAAGGGTTGGGATAAAGAACTTCCAAACACTATGCCCGCAAGTGATATTGAACTAATTGGCACATATGAAAAGAATAAATATACAATTACGTATATTATTGAAGGACAAGAAAATATAACAAGAACATATTATTATGGTGATACAATTGAAACAATTGAAAACCCTAAATTAGAAGGTTTAAATTTTGTTAAATGGAGTGAGATAATTCCTGATACTATGCCTGATCATAATATTGAAGTGTATGCTGAATTTGACAAAAAAAGTTTTAATATCAATTATTATATCGATGATGTGTTATATAAAACCGATAGTTACCAATATAACGACAATATTGATGCATTAGAAATGGCAGAAAAGGCAGGTTATACTTTCAGTGGTTGGGATAAAGAATTACCTACAAACATGCCAGCTTATGATATTGATGTTTATGGAACATATAATAAAAACACATATTATATTAATTACTATATTGACAACGTGTTATATAAAACCATAAGTTACTTATATGATAATAGTATTAAAGTATTAGAAGTAACAAGTAAAACAGGTTATACCTTTAGTGGTTGGGATAAAGTACTACCTACAAATATGCCTGCTCAAGATATCGATGTTTATGGAACTTATAATATAAATACTTATCAAATTAACTATTATATTGATAACGAATTGTATAAAACGGTAAATTACAAATATAATGAATTAATCAATAATCTAGATGTTCCAGAAAAATCAGGTTATACTTTTAGTGGTTGGGATAAAGAATTACCTACTAATATGCCTGCTGAAAATTTAAATTTTTATGGAAGTTATGTTATTGCCACATATCAAATAACGTATGTTTATGAAGAAGGAAATCTTCCAACTCATACTTTAAATACTTTGGAAGAATTGTCACAAGTATTCTGGGATGAATTTTATGCTTGGAGTGGTTCAACTAAATCACTTGAAGAATTTAAAACTGAACATCTAACATCTTGGAAGACTGGTAATCATGGTACTTCTAAACTATACCTTGCAAATGGCGAAACCAAAATAGATGAAGGATACTTTATAAATGCTAGCGCAAACAATAAAAAATGGGTTAACTTTATTAATGTTTTAGATAAAATGGTAAATGAAATTAATCCATCGCAACATGCTTGGGATTCTACTTATGTTGGCTATTTGCGATTATATACATTCTTTATGCAGTCCGCAACATATTGGACTACAGAGCGTACTCAAAAAATGGTTGAATCTATTAAAATCGAAGATACATTAAAGAAGACTTATCAAAAAGGTGATGAATTCAAATTTTTAGAACTTTCAATTGAAGATGGTAGAGAATTCTTAGGTTGGTATCTAAATGAAGAAAAATTAGAAGGCATTACTAAAGAAATGACAGGAGATATAACTATTGTGGCAAAATGGAGTAATCCAATTTTACCTGAAAGTATTAATATTCTTAATCCGGTTTCTACATTTGATAAAAATATTACCTATACGTTACAAATCGAATTAATGCCAACTAATATTACTCATCCTCAACTTGTGATGAAATCATCAGAACCAAAAGTTGCAACAATCAATAATGGTGTAATAAAAACAATTGGTTATGGTAAAACAACCATTACAATTTATTCAAAATATAATCCAAATGTAAAGGTTGAATTTGAACTAGAAGTGTTCCCTAAAATTTTAGATGATAATCCTATTATCTATTTACCATATGATGTAAATGAAAAAGCAGTTATCAACGTTGGCGTAGCATATGATTTATTGACGGGTGTAAAAGCCTATGATAAACAAGATGGTGACATCAGTGAATCAATTAAGGCAGATTTATCAAAATTAGATGATACAACCGCTGGAAAATATACTATAGTATATAGCGTAACCGACTTAGATGGTAACACTTCAACCTTTGAACGCATCGTGGTGGTAGTTGATAGAAGAGAATTAATCTTTATTGGCCATGCGGGATGCTACTTGGGAATTATGAATACAGAAGAAGCGTTTATTAATGCGGCAAAGATTAAAAAGTATGATGCAATTGAATGTGATGTGAAACAAACTAAAGATGGTGTCTTTGTTGTATGTCATGATAATGATTTTGCGGGAATAAGCATTGCTAACACAAATTGGGAAGATTTAAAAAATGTTACGAAAACTCTAACAAGAGGTGGTGTAGAATATACAGCTACTCTTTGTACATTTGAAAGATATTTAGAAATTTGTAAAGAATATGATTTATTTGCGGTAGTGGAATTAAAATCATCAGCCGGTATTACTAATAGTGATCAATCTCGTATGCCTGCTTTAATGGAAATAATTAATAAAAAAGGTATGTTAGACAAAACCATTTTCTTAGGTTCTCAATATAAATGTTTAGAATGGGTTAAGAGTAATGGTTATGAATATATCCCTTGTCAATATTTAGTTAACTCATGTGAAAGTGAAACAATATTTGAACGTTGTGTTACTTGGAACTTTGATGTAAGCTTTAATATTTCTTATAGTAATTCAGCTGAATGGATAGCACGTTATCATGAAGCCGGATTAAAAGTATCATGTTATACATTTAGTCAATATAGTGATGCTAAAACATTACAAGAATGGATAAATAAAGATGTTGACTTTGTAACATGTGATGTTCTTACTAGAGAAGATGTTGTTATTCCAGATAGAGGCGAAATTGAAGATAAGCCTACTTATACGGTAATTTTTAAAGATTATGATGGAAAAATTTTGAAAGAAGCAACAGTAACTGAAGGTAAGAATGCCATTCCACCATTTAGCCCTAAACGAAAAGGTTACACATTTATTGGTTGGGACAAAACATTTAATAACGTTAATAGTAATTTTGAGGTTACAGCACAATATGAAATAACTACTTATACTATAACGTATCATGCTAATTTAAATAAAATTGAGGAATCTAGTTGGGCAAGTAAGCAAGAATTTGTTAATGAATTCTATACTGATTTATATAACTGGTTAGTTGATAATATTAATAACATTTCTGAGTTAACACTTGATAATGGTACTTATTCTTTAACTAAAAATGGTAGTACTGCTACTTTCAAGAATGTTGAAGAATTAATGGCAATTGATAAATCAATCTTTGAACTTACAATCAGTAATTATTTCTATAAACCACTTACTGAAAACTCAAAAGATTTGGAAATGCCAGAAGATGATAATTACTTCTTGAACTCTAAAAAATATCGTTTAAAATATAAAGCATTAAATGCTTGGTTCTTAAATTGTATTGAAAACACATCTAATTATGTAAACTATAATAAAACATGGACTCCAACAACAAAAGGAAAAGTACAAATCATATTTAGATTCCACCAATGGCAACAAGGAACTAATATTGCGGCATTTAACAATTTACCTGCAAAATATAATGTTGTTGAATTAGACAGTACAAGTGTTGATTTACCACAAGAAGGATTGACATTTACCATTAATGATAGTTTTGTACTTCCTGAAATTAGTATGGAAGGATATGAATTTGTTGGTTGGTTTATTGATTCGGTTGGTAGTGGTGAAAAAGTAACGGAAATATCACTTGGTACAACAGGCGATCTTCATTTATATGCAAAATGGCTTAAACTAGAATAATAAAATCCTAAAATAGTTTATATTAGGCGCTCTACTATAATAAGTAGAACGCCTATAAACATTTTTAATAAACAAAATATTACAAAATTTGCTAACAAAATGACTTTTTGTAAAAAAAATAGTATAATAATATAGTTGAATAAAAAAGGTGAAAAAAATGAATTATGTTAAAAAAATTATAGGAGTATTATTAGGTACAATGTTTTTAGGAATGGGGGTAGCATTTTACAAAATTTCACAATTTGGACAAGATGGTGTTTCTGCCATGGTCATGTCTTTTGTGTATTTGTTTAAATTAGGTGAAACCAATTATGGGTATACCGTTTGCTATCTAGCCATAAACTTCATTTTCTTAGTAATAATGATTTTAACTCTAAAAGATAAAATAAACGTTGGAAGTATTATAAATTTATTGTTAACTGGTGTATGCTCAAACCTATTTATTTATTTGTTTGAAGTATTATCATTTAATAATAACGCAATAGCACTACGAATCTTGTATAGTGTTTTAGGAATAATTACTGTAAGCTTTGGAATCGCTTTATATGGTAGTGCTAATTTAGGAGTTGCACCATATGATGCAATGCCAATGGTAATTAATAAGTATTGTCCAAAGATTGCTTATAAATATGCTAGAATAATATGTGATTTATCTTGTTTAGTTGTTGCATTAATTATTGGTGTTATTATTTTAAGAAGAAGCGATATAATAAATGTTAATACCGTTATAACTTTTATTACAATTGGGCCATTAATTTCCTTTTTTAGTAAGATTATAAATAAATATATTTATAAGAATGAAACAACAACGTTCAATTAGGAGCAGTATGAAAATTGTAATTGTTAGTGATTCACATGGTAATCGTGAAATACTAGAAAAGATTGTTTTGCAAAACCCAAGTGCTAATATTTTTTTGCATGCGGGGGACAGCGGATTGTGCAAATTAGAAATAAGTCCTTATGTTAGTGTTAAGGGTAATTGTGATTATGAATCAGATTTTCCTGATAAACTAATTATAAAAACCCCATATGGTAATTTATACATGACCCATGGCAATCGTTTGTATGAAATAAATAGTCATACATTAGAAAAAAATAATGCTAAAATATTTGTGTTTGGTCATACCCACCATCATTTAGTAGAAAAAATTGATGATTGCTATATCTTTAATCCAGGTTCAGTATCTTTACCGCGAGATGGAACTAATGGTACATATTTAGTATTAGATATAACTAGTGATGATGTTAGCTATGAGTTTATTTATTTGTAAAAAGTTAAAAAAGTGGTATAATAAGTAAAAAGGAGTGATATTATGTATTCAAAAAATATTTGGAAAGATGCATCACAAGAAAAAGTGAATGCAATAATGAACTTTTGTGAAGATTATAAACATTTTATCAGTGTTGGTAAAACTGAAAGAATATGTGTAAAAGAAGCATTAAAAATAGCTGAATCAAAAGGATTTAAAAACCTACATGATGTAAAAACAGCCAATGTTGGTGATAAATTATATTTGATTAATAAAAATAAAAATATAATTTTATTTACAGTTGGTCAAAAACCTGTAAAAGAAGGATTAAGAGTATTAGGTGCCCATATTGATTCACCACGTTTAGATATTAAACAAAATCCATTATATGAAAAAGATGGCTTTGCTTTATTAGATACTCACTATTATGGTGGTGTTAAAAAATATCAATGGGTTACAATACCTCTTGCTATTCATGGTGTTATAATTAAGAAAGATGGAACTACTGTTAATGTTGCTATTGGTGATGATGAAAATGATCCAGTACTTGGAATATCTGATTTACTAATTCATTTAGCTGGTGACCAAATGCAAAAGACTGCTTCAAAGGTAATTGAAGGTGAAGATCTTGATGTTACTTTTGGCAGTATTCCTCTAAAAGATGAAGAAAAAAATGCGGTAAAAGCTAATATTTTAAAGATGTTAAACGAAAAATATCAAATTGAAGAAGAAGATTTATTATCAGCTGAATTAGAAGTAGTACCTGCAGGTAAGGCTCGTGATTATGGCTTTGATCGTAGTATGGTTGCAGGATATGGACACGATGACCGTGTATGTGCATATACATCTTTACGTGCTGTAGTTGATATGGAAGAAGCCCCTGAATACACATCTTGTTGTATCCTAGTTGATAAAGAAGAAATTGGTAGTGTTGGCGCAACAGGTGCTCATTCATTATTCTTTGAAAATGCCATTTTAGAATTATTAAATTTACAAAACACTGCAGATTTATTAACACTTAGAAAGACTTTAGAAAACACAAAGATGTTATCAAGTGATGTAAGTGCAGGATTTGACCCATTGTTCGCGGGAGTTAACGATCCTAAAAATTCTGCATATCTTGGAAATGGTATAGTATTTAATAAATACACAGGTTCAAGGGGTAAGGGCGGTTCTAATGATGCTAACCCCGAATATGTAGCATGGGTTCGTGATGCAATGGATAGCAATGAAGTTCATTATCAAACTGCTGAACTTGGTAAAGTAGACCAAGGCGGTGGCGGAACAATTGCCTACATTTTAGGTAATTATAATATGAATGTTTTAGATGCTGGTGTTGCGGTATTAAATATGCATGCCCCAATGGAAATTGTATCTAAAGCTGACGTATATGAAGCATATCTTGCTTATATTGCTTTCTTAAAAAAATAAACAAATAAAGGGAAATGATTTCATTTCCCTTTAAAAGTATAGGAATTATTCAATTGGTAAAAGGAGTATACAAATGGCTAAAATAGCAGTAATAGGTTTAAGTGGTCAATCAATTTTTATGAAAGTAAACAATTTACCGACCCCATCTACCACAATACATTCTACGAATTTATACATTGAACCAGGTGGAAAAGGTTACAATCAAGCAGTGGCATGTAAAAAATTGGGAGCAGAAGTAAGCTATTTCAGTAAAGTTGGTTGCGATGAATATGGTAACATTTGTGAAAAGTATTTAAAAGATTTAGGAATTAAAACTATCTTTGAAAAAGATAAAATACACAATACTGCTCTTGCTACAATATTAACAGATGATTTGGCTGAAAACGAAGTAATTGTCTATAAAGGAGCATCAAGTAATCTAAATGTATCGGAATTAAAAGATTTCGAAAGTGAAATTGCTAATGCAGATGTTTTACTTCTACAATATGAAATTAGTATAGACGTAGTAAAAAAGGCCATTGAAATAGCTAAAGAAAATAATACTTTAGTAATTTTAAATCCCGCCCCCGCAATCTATTTAGACAAAGAAATACTAAATATGGCTGATATTGTTACCCCAAACTATGAAGAGGCTAAGACTTTATATGGATTAGATATTGAAAAATTACCAAGTTCAATTAATAACACCTTAATAGTAACTCTTGGTTCAAAAGGTTCATTATTAATAAATAATCATACATCTAAAAAGTTTTCACCGATCAATGTTGAGGCGGTTGATACAACTGGGGCAGGTGATATATTTAATGCGGGACTTGCGGTTGCAATTGCCAATAAGAAGTCAATTGAAGAAGCAATTGAATTTGCAACAGTTGCCTCAGGCTTAAGTGTTACTAAAGAACATGTTATGGATAGTATCCCTACTAAAGAAATGGTAGAAGAATATTTGAAAAGACACTAAATAATAACTAATATTCTATATAACTTGAAAAAAAAGTAACAATATGCTATAATTAAGCCGTTTTAAGATTATAAAAAAGGAGATAATAATCGTGATTTACAAAACAATAACTAATTATAAAGAAGCTACAAAAGACTTCTTAGAAAATGAAAAACAATTTCATTTAGGTGTTATTCCTACAGAACAATCTAACCCATTAACAAAGAATCTTAGTGCTACAATCGCTAAAGATACAGCTAAGGGTGTAAAGACAATTTTATCAGCAGATAAATATATTGCTGATGTTGCTCGTGGACAATTTAATACTCCTGAATTCCAAGCATTTGTTGATGATATCAAGAGATGTATGGATGAAAAAAGAAAAGTTGTTTTCTCAAGCGTTGGTGCATCAGGAAGAATGGCTATTCAAATGGATGGTGCTTGGCGTTCATTCTGGCAAGGATTAGTAGATAAAATTCCTGCTCATCGTTTTGAATTTTTACAAATGGCTGAAGTTGTAAGTAGTTTCACAACTGGTGGTGACCGTGCTTTAGTTCGTTCAGTTGAAAACTTTGAAGACTATATGACTTTTGGCGCAAAACAAGTAGATGAAGCTGAAATGAAACCTGGCGATGTACTAGTTGCATTATCTGAATGTGGACTTTCTGCAAGTATTAATGGTTCTGCAGTACGTGGTTATGAATTAGGTATCAAAACATATTATTTATTCTGTAATCCAGAAGAAATCTTAAGAACACACCTTGATCGTGCTCGTAAAGTATTTGAATGCTTAGATGAATATCAAAGCAATAAAGCTAAAGGTATTGACAATGGTAAATATATCGTTAAGATTCCACTATTTGTTGGTAACATGGCTGTTTCTGGTTCAACTCGTATGCAAGTAACTACTGTTGAATTATTAGCTGCTGGTGCTGCTCTTGAAGTTGCCGCAAACCGTTGGTTAAAAGAACATTTAACAGAACAAGAATTATCTGTAGTTAATTGTGAAATGATTGACTTAAATGCTTATGCAGATGCATTTGTATCATTAAATAAACAATTATCAAGTGGTAAAGCTTTAAAAGGTCTTGCTAAAGCAGTTGACTTTGAAGTTAATACTTACAATCAAAAAGGTTTAGTAACTTATATTACTCATGATTATCTATTAGATATAATGACAGATACTACTGAACGACAACCAACATTCACATTACCTCCATTCAGAAAATTCGCTGATCATACAAGTGAAGTTTCTTGGGCATATATTAAGGATCCTCTATATCCTAATGAAGTTGCATGGCAACAAGTATTCCGTCGTCCAATTAAAGGTCTAGAATGGACTAAAGAAGATTATATCGAAATGAAAGCAAGCCAAGACATCATTAATAATCCTCCACTAGTAAGTGGTGATGAAGTTCTTGAATATGTTATTGGTAACGAAGATGATCCATCAAGATACTCTCGTCCTTGCTCACAATTAGTATTAATCGATGTTAATGGTTCAGCTACTCCTGAAGTTGTTGCATGGTATAACAAAGAATTAACTAAATATAGCGGCGGTATCGTATTACGTTTTGGTCAAATTCCTGCAGCTAAGATTTCTAAAGATGAAATTAGAATTCCTGTTGAATTACCAAGAACTTGCACAGATATTATGTATCACTTATTAGTCAAAGTTGCATTCAATGCTTTATCTACTGGTACAATGGCTAAGATGGGTAGAGTATTTGGTAACTGGATGGTTCAAGTATTACCTACAAATAAAAAGTTAATCGATAGATCATCAAGAATTATTGCAAGTCTTGCAAAAATTCCATATGAAAAAGCAGTTGAAGAATTCTTCTATTCTTACTACAACCGTAAACCAGAAGATGAATATCGTGAATCATATGTAGTTGAAACATTAAAACGTCTTGGATTTGATCCAAACGCTGATATTAAGTAATAAGAATTACATAACAAAAAGGTGGTTTATTATGAACCACTTTTTTATATTATATAAAGACTACATTTCTTTTTCTAATAATTACCAATTTAATAATTGTTTTTCTCTTTAAAAAAAGACCGATAAATGCTATAATTAAAGTAATGATAAGTAAAGGAGAATTGCATGAAAAAAATTTATACACTACTAATTATTTTTACTTTAACTTTTGTTAGTTTCTTTTGTAAATTTAGTGTAAAAGCCACTAATGATTCTAGTAATTTAACTAATCCAAGTACAGAATTTAGAGCCGCATGGGTTAGTTATTATACTGGTGATATATCTTATAAAAATGAAAAAGACTATAAAAATCAAATAGATCAAATTTTAGATACAATGGAATATTACAATATGAATGCAATGATATTTCATATCAGGGCAAATCATGATGCTTGGTATAACTCTAAAATCAATAAAGTTAATAGACAATTGTCAAATGTTGATTTTTCAAAATTTGATCCATTAGAGTATGTTATAACTGAAGCCCATAAGAGGGGGATTGAATTCCATGCTTGGATGAACCCTTATCGAATTGGTTCAACGTATGCTTCTGTCGAAGATGTTGCAAGCGCATATAGTGATTATCCAAATAATCCCGCAAGCAAAAAAGAAAATGTACTAATGGGTAGTACACTACAAATACTAAATCCTGGTATTCCTGAAGTTAGAGATTTTATCGTTGATACTTGTATGGAAGTTGTAAATAACTATGATGTTGACGCTATCCATTTTGATGATTATTTTTACGCAAGCGGTATTAATGACGCAAGCACTATCGCAAAATATAATACAGAAGGATTATCAACATCAGATTTTAGAAGAAAACAAGTAGATTTATTTATTAAAGATTTAAAAGATAATTTAGATCAATTCAATAAAAAGAATAATAAATTTGTTCAACTAGGAATATCTCCTACTGGTGTTTATAAAAATGCATCATCTAGCAGTGAAGCTAATACCCCGCTTTCTAAATATGTATACAATGAAAATGGCGATTTGATTTATCCTGCTGGTGCTACTATTGGTTGCCAAATGCATTACGAATCATATTTATATTGTGATACTTTAAAATGGGTAAATAACGAATGGATAAATTATATTCTTCCTCAAACTTATTGGTCAACATCTCATAGTAGAGCACCATTTGAAAAGTTAATCAATTGGTGGAATATGGCTGTAAAAAATAAAAAAGTTAATTTATATGCGGGGATGGGCATATACATGTGGAAAGACACCGCCGGTGAAGCAGTAAAACAACTCAATATAACAAGTGGTTTAGAAAACGTATTAGGAACTTCAATATATAGTTATGGTGAAATTAACGAAGCATATCAAAAAATTGACACTAATCTTACAGTACAAATGAGTCAAGTCAAAAACAAGGTATGGAAAAATTTAACTATATTACCTGAAATAGCTGGTATGAATCCTGTTAAACTTGGAAGTGTTAATAATTTCCAAGCAAGTAATAATATCTTAAGTTGGGACAAACTTGATGGTGCTAAATTTTATATAATATATCGTAGTAATGATTGCATCACTTATAACAATGATGAAATTGTTGATATCATTTCTTCACCTAATGATATTGTTAGTTGGGAAGATAGTGATAAAGGTGAGTATGTTTATGATGTTGTTCCCCTTTCTTATACCAATACTCTTGGTGAAGGACATATCCAAGTAGCTGAAGATAGTGATTCACCAATTCATGCGCAAATATCACTCAATAGTGATGGCTCATCACTATTTGAAGTTGCTAGAGCTTATAACGTAGAACTAGATGCTAAAAACGCGTATGTATTCTTAAGCGATGATGCAACTGATAAATCACGTTTAAATTATGATTGGAGCAGTTCTGATGAAAGGGTTGCAACCATCAGTGAATATGGAACTATAACCCTAAAATCCCTTGGAACCATAACAATAAAAGGGGTATTAAAAACTGATAAAACTAAATATTGCGAATTTAAATTAAATGTATGTAACAAAGAATTGTTAGCTAAAGAATTTACAGTTAATTTTAAAGACTCAGATGGCAAAATATTAAAGACTGTTAAAGTAAAATATGGTAATGCAGCTACTGCACCTGAAAATGTTAGCAAAGCTGCTACTGATAAATATTCATATGAATTTATTGGTTGGAACGAATTATATTATAACGTTACAAGCGATCTTGATATAATTGCGGTATACAAAGTAATAATTAGAAAATATCAAGTTACTTATAAAAATGCTGATGGTACAATCTTAAAACAATATGAAGTACCTTACGGAACAGTTCCTACCCCTCCAACAAATCCTACCCTTGAAGCAGATGATAAATATACCTATACGTTCTTAGAATGGTCAATCGTTGATCAACAAATTACTGAAGACACCATAATTGTTGCAAGATACATTGAAAATGCTAGATTATACACCCTTAGTGTAAATTTAGGAAATGGTAGTGAAATTAAAAAACATTATTATTACTCTACCGATGTAATTGAATATGTCGAAGCAGAATATGTTGAAGGTTTTGAATTTGTTAGTTGGTATTATGATGATAATTTTGAAAACGAATGTATTTTTCCATTAGAGTTAAGAAAAGATATAACCATCTATGCAAAATATGCTAAACTAATTGAAGTAAAAATAGCAGATGAAAATGACAATATTATAAAAGAATATACTGATCTAGAAGAAAATAACTTACCATCATTTGACTATATTACTCCTAAAGAGGGCTATCGTATAATTGGTTGGTCAATAAAAGAAAATGATAAATTTATTCCTATTGAAAAATTACCAAATAGTGATTGTGTAATATACCCTATATATGAAAAAATTTCTAGCACAATTAATGTAAAAATCTATGATGAAGTTGGTAACCTTGTTCATAGCTACACTGCTAACGCAAATGATCCTTTACCAAATAATACTTTCGCAAAAGACAAAAAAGGTTATGTCTTTGATGGCTGGGGAATTGTTAAAGGTGGTAGCATTGTAAAAATAACAACTCTTCCAGATACTGATTGCGAATTATATCCGATTTATAAAAAAACAAGTAATTGTCGAAAGTCATGTGGAACAATTCTACTAATACCACTTACTTTACTTGCTTTATGTTACTTTCGTAAGAAACACTAATTCTAATAAAAAGAGGTAAATATATGTTGGTAATAATTGGACCAAGTGCTTGTGGCAAAACGCAAATTGTTAATAAATTAATATCTGACTTTGGTTATAAAAAACTAGTAACTTATACAACTAGACCAATGCGACTAAATGAAAAACAAGGTATCGATTATAACTTTATTACGGAAGAAAAATTTAAAGAAAAAATAAAAAATAGTTTCTTTATCGAATATGTTAAATATAATAACAATTATTATGGAACTAGTTATTCTGATTTATCGAAAGATAAAGTGGTTATAATTGAAGCTGAAGGATTAAAATCATATTTAGAAAAAGCTCGTAATCAAATAACTGTTATTTTTATTCGTTGTTCAAAACCAATTAGAAGAATAAGAATGATAGAACGTTTAGATAGTGAAGAAAACATTCAAAAACGTTTAAATAGTGATGACATCGTGTTTAATGAAAATGTTCAAGCATTAGCCGATTATGTAATAGATTCATCAAATAGTAATGTCTATGATTGTGCTAAACTAGTAGATAGTTTATACAAAAAAAGTGTGAATAGTGATGCAAATTAAAATATTAGAAGATAACCATATCAATTATAAAATAGAATATAATAGGGTAAAACGAATGCGAATTCATTTTAACCACCAAGGCGAATTAATTATTACTTATCCGATAGGTTGCAAAGAAGAAAGTGTAACTAACTTCATTGAAAAAAATATTCAGTGGATTATTAAAAATCAAGAATTGAATAATAGTAAACAATTATCTTACCAAAATGGTTCAGAACAATTATTTTTTGGAAAAAAATATAAATTAATAGTAAACATCTCTAAAACTAAAAGAATTGATATGATTGGTGAAAACATTATTATTTCTGTAAAAAAAATAGAAGATGTTCAAAAAGATTTATTAAAGTGGCGTATGCAAAAAGCTGAATTTGTTTTTCAAGAAATGTTATTTGCTTGTTTCAATAAAATGAAAGATGTTTTAACAAGTTATCCCGAATTAGTAATAAAAAAATCAAAAAGCAAATGGGGATGTTGCTACTTCAATGAAAATAAGATAATGCTAAATGTAGCTTTAACTCAAGTACCTTTTGAAATAATTGAATATGTAATATGTCATGAACTTACGCACTTTGTTGTTCATAGTCATTCGCCTGAGTTTCATAGGTTATTAGAAAAGTATGTTCCGGGTGAAAGAACTTTATCAAAAGAACTAAAAAAATATACAAGCATTTTGTAAAGAAGAAAGATTATTTGTCTTTCTTCTTTTTTTGATAATGTAATATCAATATTTTACAATTTATGTTATGAAATGACAAATATCTAGGAAATCATCAACAAAAATATTCATATTAAATTATAATTAATCGATTATTGTCTATTATTGTAAAATAGGTAAAAAAGTTTTTACAATATGTTTACACAAAGCAAAAAATTTGATAAATTATAGGTGATAAATAGGAAAAGGGGAACAAAATGAAAAAAGAAGGATTTTTAAGAAAAGAACAAATGAGTAGTGAACAACGTGAACTTGCAATGCTACTTAAAAACAAAAGAATTGAACAAGGGAGGAAATTAGAAGATATTGCTAGTGGAATTTGTAGTACTAGTTACCTAAGTAGAATTGAAAATAATCAGGTAAAATTACAAGATCCATACTTAAGAATGCTATTTGAAAAACTAGATATAAATTATGATGATTTAAAAAAAGAAAGACAAACAAATATCTTTATTGAATTAGTAAAATATCAGTTATTAGAACAATATGATAAATATGCTAGTAAAATTGAAAGCATAATAAAATCTAAATGTTACTTAGGAATAGAAAGAGATTTAATATTACTCTATGACAATGTGTTAAAGGGTTATGATGAAGAAACTAAATTCATTATTGATAAACTTGAAAGCTCAATTGATATGTTATCTAATCAAGAAATTGCTTTTTATATGTATTTGATAACAGTGTACTATTATCAAATACAACAAACCAATCTAGCTTATCAACAAATTAAAATATTAATTAAAACTGAAAATGACAACGAAATATTAAAATGGTTAATTCAAGACTTATATTTAACTATCTTATTTGATGTTGGTGAATATGAATTATATTGTAAAATGTATAGTGATTTTATTAAAGGGGCACCATCAATGTATTTTGGTAAACAATTCATAAAACATAAAATGAAGATGTTAACCATTTTAGCAAAATATGAATACCAAATTAGTGTTAAAAAGATGGAAGACTTACATCAAAACTTAGATGATAAAAATAGTGAACTACTAACTGAATATGCATATTACTTTGCCATAATCAAAAAGAATGGTAAACAAGCAGAAGAAATAATTGAAAAACTGTGTAATGGTTTTTTATCGACAAAAATTATTAAACTCTTATCAATTATGTTAAATGAAATAGAGGATAAAACGCAACAAGAATTAATTTTAAAAACAATAAATAAGTTTGCTTTTAGCAAATATGATAGTATAGTTAAAAATCTATGCCATTATTCAGTAATGAAACAAAAGCAAATGAATAATATTTGGTTGCTAAATTACTTAAAAATGAATGTATATAATTTATTAAAATATTCTTTTGATAAAGTAATCTTTGATTTTGTTATTAAAGAGATTATAATACTTGGTACTAAGTGTAGTAAATATAAAGAAACTTGTAGATTGGCAATAAACTATTTGGAAGGTTTAAATCTTCAACTATTAAATAATTAAGTTTATTTCTTTAAATATAGTGCTATTTTTGGTATAATATACTTATTAAAGAAGGATGACTGGTAATTTTATGAATGAGTATATTGAAAAATTAAATCGTGAAAGTAACATTACAAAATATAATGAATTAGAAGAATATGCTAAAGAGAATAAAGTTCCTATTATTCAATATGATTCACTTATTTATTTATTGACAATTATTAGATTAAAGAAAGTAACAAGAATTCTTGAAATTGGTACCGCAATAGCTTATTCATCTTTACAAATGGCAAATATGAGTGATGATATCGTAATAGATACTATTGAAAGAGATGATGAAATGTATGATATTGCAAAAGCTAATGTTGAAAAATACAACAAGCAAGCCCAAATAAAAATACACCATAGTGATGCATTAATGCTAGATTTAAACGAATTAAAATCAGAATATGATTTAATCTTCATTGATGCCGCAAAAGCTCAATATCAAAACTTTTTCAATCGATTTAGTCCACTCTTGAGTAAAGATGGAGTAATTGTTACCGATAATATCTTATTTCATGGTTGTGTAGAAATGTCAACCATTGATGATTCAACCTTAAGTAAGAATGTAAAGCATATGGCTAAAAAGATTGATGCCTATAATAAAAAACTTACCAATGAAGATGAATTTCAAACTTTTTATTTTGAATGTGGAGATGGCTTAGCCATTACAGTAAGGAAATAAAAATGAAGAACTATATTTTTGAACCAGTAACAAAAAAACAAGCCATTTCAATGTGCAACGATAATCGCATTAGACATATTAATTTAACAATTAAAAATTGTACTAAAGAATTAAAAGATGGCTTTTCAGTAAAGTTTGTCAACAAACTTCTAACAAATAATAACAACACAAAAATATCTATTTCATTAGATCGCATCTTTAGTGAAGATGAAATAGAATATGTAAAAAATCTTTTAGAAGAAATCAACCTAGAAAAAGTTCAATATGTTTTCTATAGCGATCTTGCAATTCATGAAATACTACAAGAAAGAAATTACCAAAACAAATTAGTATATGATGCCTATACTTATCTTACAAACTATATGGATGTAAATGCTTATTTAACCTTTAATGAAAATGTGGTTGTATCTAATCAAATATCAGTTCAAGAAATTGAGAATCTCTTAAATAATGTTAATAAACCAGTTATAATTCATGGCTTTGGTAAATCAGTAATCTTTTATTCAAAACGAAAATTAATGAAAAACTACTTTAAATACCGCAGATTTTTAAAGAATCCCTACAAAAAAAGCTACTATTTACAAGAAGAATATCGTGATGGCTATTATCACATTTATGAAAATAAATTTGGTACTTCAATATATGAAAAAGATTATTACTATTTGTTTAGTGAATTAGAAAAATTTAACAATGTTGATGAAGTAATGATTCATTCAGCAGATTTGAAAGCCAAAGAATATAATGTGATTGTTGAAGCATATTTAACTAATGATGAAAACAAACTAAAAGCGTTTAAGTATGAAGTTGGCAAAGGAATTATGAGTACAACATCAATACTACTGAAAGATGGTAAACAAAATGAATAAGAGAATAGAATTGTTAGCACCAGCCGGGAATCTTGAAAAGGCTAAAATTGCCCTAATCTATGGCGCTGATGCGGTATACGTAGGGGGAAAATCATTTAGTTTAAGAGCTAGGGCATCAAACTTTGAAATTGATGATATTAAAGAATTGTGCACTTTTGCCCATAGTCTTAACAAAAGAGTGTATGTAACAACTAATATAATTCCTCATGATGATGATTTAAAGAATTTAGATGAATATTTATTAGCTTTAAAAGATGCTAAAGTTGACGCAATAATAACATCAAGTCTTGCCATAATGTTAAGGGCAAAAGAACTTGTTCCTTCAATTGAAAGACATGTTTCTACGCAAATGTCAATAAGCAATCATGAAATCATCAAATTCTATGAAAAAATTGGTTGTACTAGGGTCGTCCTCGCAAGAGAAGTTAATCTCGAACAAATGGCAAAAATTAAAAAAGCTTGTAATTTAGAACTAGAAGTATTTATCCATGGTGGTATGTGTTCAAGTTATTCGGGACGTTGTGTATTAAGCAACCATTTAACAAACCGTGATGCCAATCGTGGAGGTTGTGCTCATTCATGTAGATGGAACTACCGCTTGTTTGATGGTAAACACCGAGTTGAAAATAAAAAATATTTCTTCAATATGGGATCTAAAGATTTAATGGCAGTAAAATATATTCCTAATTTCATTGATTTAGGTATATCTTCACTAAAAATTGAAGGAAGAATGAAGTCAGCTTATTATCTTGCAACTGTTGTTGGCTGTTATCGTAAAGTAATCGATTTATATCTAAATAAAGGAAAACTAACCGAAGAAGAAATTCAAGCCTTTGAAACAGAAATTTCAAAAGCCGAAAATCGATTAACTAGTACAGGCTTTCTAAATAATGATGTAAAAATTAATGAGCAGTTATATGATACTACTGCCGAACATCCAACTAAAGAATACATTGGTTATGTACTTGATTATGATGAAAACAATCAGATAGCCAAGATTGAACAACGCAATTATTTTGAAATTGGTGATGTTGTTGAATTCTTTGGACCAAATCTAGAAAATACTAAAATGAAAATCGAAAAGATAATTGATAATGAAACTGGCGAAGAAATAGCTGTCGCAAGACATCCATTACAAATTTTAAGAATTGAAGTACCTTTCAAACTTTCAAAAGATGATATGATGCGAAAGGTAAAGTAAATAATTAAAAATCTTGCAAAATCGCTCCATAATATGGTATAATAAATAGCAATTAAGAAAGGTGGGTCTATATGGCACAACAAAAAATATATTTAACCAAAGAAGGTTATGAAGAACAATTAAGAAAGTATGAAGAATTAAAAGAAGCCGAAAAGAAAAATATCATTGCTTTACAAGAAGCAAGAGCACAAGGTGACTTATCAGAAAATGCTGACTATGATGCGGCACGTAATAACCAAGCAATTATCGCGGCAGCACTTGCTGAAACTGAAAATATACTAAAAAACTATGTTTTAATTACTGGTAATGAAAATTCAAATTTAGGTAAATTCATTACAGTTAAATTCTTAGATGAAGAAGGCGCAGAAGAAGAAACATACCAATTAGTTGGTACTATTCAAGCTAACCCTCTTGAATCAAAAATTTCAGACGAATCACCACTTGGAAAGGTAATCCTACATGCTAAAGTAGGCGATACTGTACTTGTTAATACTGAAGATGGTGAAAAATTCGAAGTAAAAATTATTAACATTGCAGAAGAAATTGGCAAAAAAACTAAGAAAACTTCTAAAAAATAATTATGAAAACCATAGGTGTTATTGTTGCCATGAATAAAGAAATGGCAAAACTAAAAACAATAATTAACGTTACGGAAACTTTTGAAATTTATAATAATACCTTTTTTTGTGGAGAGTATAATAACACAAAAATTGTTCTTGCAATTTCAGGTATTGGCAAGGTTAATGCGGCAATGACAACAATGCTAATGATTGCCAACTTCAATCCTTCACTTATTATTAATTCAGGAATCGCAGGAGGCTATGCAACAGATTTAGAGCCACTAGATATAATCGTTGGTAATAAAGTTGGTTATTCAGATGTTGATATGACATCACCAATAGCAGGTGCTTTTTCATATGGACAAATTGAAGGTATGCCAAGATTCTTCGAATCACAGATGAAGTATATAAATGAAAAAATGCAAGAAGAAGTAAAACTTGGTACGATTATAACTGGTGATCAATTTGTTGATTCCTACGAAAAAGCATCGAAAATTGTTTCACGATATTTTCCTAACGATAATTTAATGGCCTGTGATATGGAGTCTGCATCTATAGCTCAAGTATCATATAATTGTGGCGTAGACTTTCTAATAATCAGAGTTATTTCAGATGTTATTGGTAGAAGTAATAAACTTGATTATGACACATTCTCAATGCTTGCTTCAAACAAATGTGCAAATCTGGTTTTAGAAATAATAAATAACGTAAAATAAAAGCACTAGTTCAAATAGTGCTTTTTTTGCTTTAATTGTGTTCTTTTAAATTAAGATAAAGTTTGGTTAATACTCTTTTTTCAATACGTGAAACATAACTTCTACTAATTCCCATGCTTTTGGCAATTTCTCTTTGTGTTTCTGCTTGAAAGCCATTTAAACCAAATCTTCTACAAATAATTTCATATTCTCTACCAGTAAGTTTATTTACTGCTTCTTGTATTAGTTTGTTTTGTTCATCTTCAACTATTCTTTCACTAATAGATGGAGATGGATCTTCAATAACATCACATAATTTTATTTCGTTACCATCTTTATCTTCACCTATTGGTGCATATAAAGAAATGGTATCTTTTCTTTTTTTATTATTTCTAATGTACATTAATATTTCATTTTCAATACATCTTGATGCGTAGGTGGCAAGTTTGTTTGATGCGTCAAAATTAAAAGTATTTACAGCTTTGATTAAACCAAAAGCACCAATGGATAATAAATCATCTTTTTCAATGCTAGTATTTTCAAATTTCTTTACAATATGTGCAACTAAACGCAAGTTGTGTTCAACAAGAACGTTACGGGCCTCAATGTCATGGTTTTTCCATTTTTCAAGATAGAAAGCTTCATCTTCGGGGCTTAAAACTTCGGGGAAATTTTGGGAATTAATGGCACCAAGAAGAGGTAATAAAAAAATAGACAATAATTCGATAAATAAACACTCCTTAAAACGAAATCATAGACAAAATGCTTAAAAATGAGTATAATATATAAGAAGGATGTGAAAACGTGAATCATCATATACCAACTTATTTAGCACAAAGCGTCTATGATATTGACTATAATAAATTATATGCGAATGGCAAAAGAGTTATTCTATTTGATTTAGATAATACACTTGCCCCATATGATGATGCGACGCCTACTGATAAACAATTAGAACTAAATAAAAAGTTAAAAGAAATAGGCTTTAGAATTTATATACTTTCAAATAATCATCAAAAAAGAACAAAGTTATATACAACAACATTTCTAGTAGATGGTTATCTTGTTCTAGCAAGAAAACCTTTTGTATATAAAATAAAACCTTTCTTGAAAAAAGAAAACATCGAAATAACAAATACTATTTTAATTGGTGATCAATTGTTAACTGATATAAAATGTGCAAATAAACTCGGTTTAGATTCAGTTTTAGTAAAATCAATATCTCGTAAATCTGAAAAGTGGTATACTAGAATTAATCGATTAAGAGAAAAAAGAGTAATTAATAATATTGCAAAAGTTGATAAAGAAAAAGCTATTGCAATTGCAAAAATAATAGGTGAAAGGAACGATTCTAATGAGTAGATGTATAGGGTGTGGTGCTAAAATTCAAACAACTAATCCTGAAAAAATAGGATATGTTCCTGAAATTGCTATTATAGAACGTGGTGAACAAGTATATTGTAAGAGATGTTATGACATTCGTCATCACAATGCATTATACACACCAGAATATGATACAAAGATGTATTATGATAAAATAAAGAATATTAAAGATGAAAATGCCTTAGTTATTCTTATGATTGATATAATGGATATCTTTGGTGGCTTTATCCCAAATTTAAGCGAATATATTGGTAATAATAAAGTATTAATAGTAGTTAATAAAATAGATGTTTTGCCAAAAAGTGTAAACATTAAGAAATTTGAAGAACTAATCTCACTTATTTCAAAACGTAAAAAACTAAATGTTGTTGGTATTATGATGATTAGTGCTCGAAAACAAGATGATGTTGAAAAAGTTATTGCTAGAATATCGAAACTAAAATATGCCGCAAAGAAAAAATATAGCCATGAAAAAGAAGTACGCTTTGATAACTGTTATATAATTGGTTGTGCAAGTGTTGGTAAATCAACTTTTATGAATATGATAGGTAAAATAACTTTGAATTATCCTAGTGATGTTATTACTACTAGTAATCAATATCAAACAACCCAAGATTTCATAAAGTGGCCACTAGATCAAAGAAGTTATTTGATTGATACTCCAGGATTTATTAATCCTAGCCACTATGGTGCTTACATTGATAATAAATCATTACAAGTGTTGATTCCTAAAAAATACATTAAAGTAAGAACATATCAGCTTAATCCTGATCAAACTATCTTTATTGGTGGGCTTGCAAAAATTAAATTTGATGGTGAAAATAAAATAAATGTTAGTTTCTATATTTCAAATGAACTATATTTACATCGTACAAAAACGATTCAAGCGGATAAAATATTAGAAACTCAACAGTTTAAATTATTAGTGCCACCATATACTGAAGAAGAGGCTCTAAAACTAAATGAAAAAACAGTTTACAATTATGAGATAACTGGCACAAGCGATATCTTTATAAGTGGAATTGGCTTTATTCATATAACTAGTGAAAAGTGTAATGTTGAGGTTCAAGTTCCTAAACCTATACTTGTAGAAAAAATTGATGGTTTTATGTAATATGACAGAAGAAAAAGCATTAATAGAAATTAAAGAAGCTTTTACGATAAATGGTGAATTGAATGAAAGATATTACCACACATTAGGGGTTATCGAAAAAGCATTAGAATTGAACGAAATACATAATTTGAAAATACCTAAAGAACAAGTGTTCTTATCAGCTGCTTTTCACGATGTTGCAAAGTTTTTAGATAAGAAAAGTATGTTAGAAATCTTAGATAAGTATTTTCATAATATTTATCAATCATTACTAGAATACCCATCAATATGGCATAGCTTCGTTGGTAAAATTGTCGCAAGAGAAAAATATGGAATTATTGATGATAGAATTTTAAATGCAATTTGTTATCACACTACTGGTAGACCTAATATGACTAATCTTGAAAAAATCATTTTCATTAGTGATTATGTTGAAGAAAAAACTCGCGTTGGTGAATGCTTTGAGGTAGCAAGAAAGGCTGCAAATAAGAATTTAAATAATGCAATTGTTGTAATAATCGAGCAAACCATAGCGTATTTAAAGAAAAATAATAAACCTGTTTATCAATTAACAGAAGAAACTTATCAATTTTATTTGAAAGAGGTTAAAAAAAGTGTATAATAAAGTGATAGAAATTTTAAATAAAGCGGTTGTTAAAGATATTAGAGTATATGAAATGAGTTCAATAACTCCTTTCTATGACTATAGTATTATAGCTAGCGTGAGTACTGCAAGGCAAGGAAATGCGGCAGTCAATTATCTGAAAAAAGATGCTGAAAAGGCTAGACTACGTGTTAGAAGCTTTTCTGGCAGTGGTGAAACTACTTGGTTTTTAATTGATTTAGATGATGTTGTTGTTCACATTTTTGTAGGTGATGAAAGAAGACGCTATAATTTAGATGGCATGTACGGAGATAATCCAATTTTAGTTGTAGAATAAAATGTCTAAACATAGTACTTTGTTCATATAATAATGAAGAAAGTGGTGATTAGATGAAGTTATCAGAGATATCGTCAAAAGATGTTATCAATGATGAAGACGGTGTCAAATTAGGTAAAATAGTTGACGCTGAAATTGATGTAGCTACGGGCAAAATTGTTAATGTTACAATTTACCGAGGTTTTAAATTTTTCAATGTGTTTGGAAGCAAAGACAATGTTCAAATACCTTGGAATAAAATAATAAAAATTGGCAATGATGTAGTCATTGTCGAGAATAATCAAAAGATTAAAGATAGTAATACATAAAAAATACGAAAGAGGTTAATTAATATGAAATATGTACCAAGTCTTGAAAAGTCATTTAGACCAATGATTGTTGAATTAAGAAAATTCAAAGAAAATGCTACTGTTCCTTTTGCAATTTGTGTAGAAAGACAAAATGGCTATCGCTATCGTTATGATATGAATGTATATCCTGGTGATAATGAAAACAACTACGAAATGATTGAAAGAGTAATTAAGAGTATTTTATGGGTTGTTGGTGGATATAAAATCTATTTAGGCGGAAATGAATACATCGTAAACAAAATGCAAGAAGTTTTCTCATTAAACGGAACTAGAGCATTTGATGTTGATTTCATGTCACGTGTTTATGATAAACCTTTTGAAGTTATCGCTTGTACATTAGAAACTGTTCCAGCAAGTGTTGAAGCTTCGCTTCCTGCTGGTGGTCACTTAAAAGGTTGCAGAATTGGCTTTGATGCGGGTGGATCTGACCGTAAAGTTAGTGCCGTTGTTGATGGCGAAGTTATTTTCTCAGAAGAAACTGTATGGTTCCCTAAGACTAATGCCGACCCTGAATATCATTATGCAGGTATCCTAGATAGTTTTAAACGTGCTGCTGCAAAAATGCCACGTGTAGATGCAATTGGTGTTTCAAGTGCTGGTATTTATATTGATAATGAAGTAAGAGTAGCATCATTATTTATTAAAGTGCCTCGTGATGAATTTGACGCAAAAGTCCGCGATATGTACATCCGTGCTGCTAAAGAAATTGGCGATGTCCCTCTAACTGTTGCTAACGATGGTGACGTTACAGCTTTAGCTGGTGCCTTAAGCTTAAAACATGGTAGAGTTTTAGGTATAGCTATGGGAACTAGTGAAGCAGTAGGTTATGTAAATAAAGATGGCAACTTAAATGGTTGGTTATCAGAACTTGCTTTCGTTCCAGTAGATTACAACAAAAAAGCAATGGTAGATGAATGGAGCGGCGACTACGGATGTGGTGTTAAATACTTCAGTCAAGATGGTGTTATCAAACTTGCAGGATTTGCCGGAATTGAATTAGATGAAAATGCTTCTCCAGCTGAAAAATTAAAAGTAGTTCAAGGCTTAATGAAAAATGGTGATCCAAGAGCTCGTGAAATTTACGAAAACATTGGTATATATTTAGGATATAGTATAGCTTACTATGCAGAATTCTATGACATTCAAAACTTATTACTATTAGGACGTGTTACTAGTGGCGATGGTGGCGATATCATTATTGCTAAAGCAACAGAAGTTCTACACACTGAATTCCCTGAATATAAAGACATCGTTATTATGATGCCAGATGAATGGACACGTCGTGTAGGTCAATCAATTGCTGCAGCAAGTCTTCCAGAAGTTAAATAATGCTTTCAGTTGAAACTTTTTGTGATTCTTCAATTAATGCTAATACTTATTTAATAACAAATAATAATCATGTTTTAATAATTGATCCTGCTAATAACTTTAAAACTTTACAAAGATTTATTGGTGATAAAATTGTCGATGGTGTAATATTAACTCATGGACATTATGATCATTTTAAAGCCTTAAAAGAAGTTCTTGATAATTATGATACTAAATGCTATCTACATAAAGAAGCAATAAAGAAATTAAGCGATGTAAATGCTAGTTTTGCTATTGCCTTTGGTGTTAATAAGTTACCAGATTATGATATGTCAAAGTTAGTTGCAATAAATGAAAATACAAATTTAACAATTGGTTCGTTTACATTAAAAATATGGTTTACACCAGGACATACCAATTGTTCAATAATTGTTTTTGTTGAAAACTTAATGTTTAGTGGCGATACGCTATTTAAAAATTCAATAGGAAGAACTGACCTTTTGACTGGTAGTGCAATGGCTATGAATAATTCTTTAGAAAGAATAAAGAAAATTAAGACTAACTATATTGTATATCCGGGACATGATGAACAAACTACTTTATTTGAAGAATTAAAATACAATAGATATTTAAGATAATAGAAAGGATGCAAAAGCATAAATGCTAGGCATCCTTTTTTATATACTTTATAAAATGTATAAAATAACAATTTTGGTAAAAAATATAAAAAAATAGCACTTAAGTGTTGACAGTGCTAAAAAAACGTGGTATAATATTAGCGGTTATAAAGAATGAGTGCTAAAAGGAGGACAATATGCTAAGTGAAAGACAAAAATTGGTATTGATTGCTATCGTTGAAGAGTACGTAAGAACAAACGAACCAGTAGGCTCACTTGCTCTGTCTAAAAGACCTGAATTAGGTTTTTCAACAGCAACTCTAAGAAATGATATGGCAAGCCTAGAAGAAATGGGATACCTAGAAAAAACTCATACATCGAGTGGTAGAATTCCGTCTCAAAAAGGTTATAAGCTATATGTTCAAGATATCATTATGCGAAAACAAAATGATCAACTTGAATTTCCATTAATTGATGAAATTTTTAATAGACCTAATATTACTAGAGAAGAAGCTATTACAGAAGCAATGGATTTAGTTACAGAGTTTACTAATTATGCAACAATTGCACTTGGTAAAACTGCGTCTAATTCAAGAATTAAAAAACTTGAATTCATTTCTTTAAATAATAACCAAGCTGTAATATTAATGGTAACTGATCAAGGCCATGTTGAAAGTAAAAGAATTCTTGTTCCAAAAGGAATAAGTGTTCGTGAAATTGAAAAAACAATTGCTATTTTGGATGATGTTTTACATAATTGTATTGTTAGTGATATTGAAAATTATTTATCAGAAATTGACAATACTGAAGTGTTAGATTACATTCAATATCATAGCGAATTAGTTGATGCAATAGTTAATGCTTTTGCGGAAATGGCTGTAGATAAGTATCATATCAGTGGTCAATATAACTTATTGTCAGAACCTGAATTCCAAGATGTCTCGAAAATGAAAGAGTTCTTGAATGCTCTTGAAAAGAAAGATATTTTAAGAATTGTAAATTCTGATAGTATGGGAATAAATATTAAAATAGGTCAAGAAAATGAACTAAAAGTAATGAAAAACTGTAGTGTAATTACCGTGCCTTATGAAACAAGTAGCGGTGGTGTTGGTGCATTAACGTTATTTGGACCAACAAGGATGGAATATGATAAAGTAATCCCACTATTAGAACACATTGCAAAAAATATGAAAAAAATAGTGTAGGAGGACGAAATGCAAGAAAATAATCGCTATCGCGAAGAAGAAAAAGAATTAGAAGAAAAAAATGAAGTTGAAAGCGAAAATCTTGAAAAAACAGAAGTTGAAGAAGATGAAGTTGAAACTGAAAAAGATGAAATAGATCAAGAATTAAAAAAAGATTCTAAACAAATTAAAAAATTGAAAAAGAGAAATAACCAACTAGAAACAGAAGTAAAAGAACTAACTGATCAAGTTGCATTTCTAAAAGATCAATTGTTACGAAATCAAGCAGAGTTAGAAAACTTTAAACGTCGTACGAATGAAGAAAGAATTCGTGAACGTAAATATGCAATGCAAGATTTCTTTTCAGAAATTATCAGTGTTATTGATACTTTCGATAGAGTTGTCAGCGCAAAAACTGATGATGAAAAACTTAAAAAATATTTAACAGGCTTTGTTATGATAAACAATAACATTAAGCAAATTATGGAAAACTATGGTGTTAAAAAGATTGATTGTTTAAATAAACCTTTTGATCCTGCATATCATCAAGCAATTGAAGTTGTTGAAGTTGAAGGTGTTGAACCTAACATCGTGGTAGAAGTAATTGCGGAAGGATATTTATACAAAGACCGAGTTTTAAGACCTAGCATGGTCAAAGTTAGTAAATAAATTATTTATATTTTAGGAGGAAATTAATTATGAGTAAAATTATTGGTATCGATTTAGGTACAACAAATTCATGCGTTGCCGTTATGGAAGGTGGCGAAGCAAAGGTTATTGTTAATGCAGAAGGTATGCGTACAACTCCATCAGTTGTTGCCTTCAAGAATGGTGAAATTGTAGTTGGTGAAAGTGCACGTAGACAAGCAGCAACTAACCTTGATACAGTATTCTCAATTAAGAGACATATGGGAACTGATTATAAAGTTCATATTAAATCAACAAATAAGGATTATACTCCTCAAGAAATTTCTGCAATGATTCTACAAAACTTAAAGGCTACTGCAGAAGCATATTTAGGCGAAAAAGTTACAGAAGCTGTTATTACAGTACCTGCTTACTTTAATGATGCTGAACGTCAAGCAACTAAGGATGCTGGTAAGATTGCTGGCTTAGATGTTAAACGTATTATCAACGAACCTACTGCCGCTGCACTTGCTTATGGTATTGATAAGAATGCTGGCAATAAAGAACAAAAGGTATTAGTATATGACCTTGGTGGTGGTACATTTGATGTATCTATTCTAGAACTTGCTGATGGTACATATGAAGTATTATCAACAGCTGGTAATAACCGTCTTGGTGGTGATGACTTTGATAATCGTGTAGTTGATTATATGGTTAAACAATTCAAGACTGAAAAGGGTATCGATTTAAGCACAAATAAGAGTGCAATGTTTAGATTAAAGTTAGAAGCTGAAAAAGCTAAGAAAGATTTAAGTGGTGTAACTACTACTGAAATCAACATTCCATTTATTGCAATGGATAACGAAGGTACTCCAGTACACTTTGAAATGAGTTTGACAAGATCTAAATTTGAAGAATTAATTCGTGACTTAGTAGATTCTACAACTAAATCAGTACGTCAAGCTTTAAAAGATGCTAACCTTTCTACATCTGATATTGACCAAGTATTATTAGTTGGTGGTTCAACTCGTATTCCTTGTGTACAAGAATTAGTAAGAAGAGAATTAGGCAAAGAACCAAATCGTAGTATCAACCCTGATGAAGTTGTTGCTATGGGTGCTGCTATTCAAGGTGGTGTTTTAGCCGGTGATGTTAAAGACGTATTATTACTTGATGTAACTCCACTTTCATTAGGTATTGAAACTTTAGGTGGTGTATCTACAGTATTAATCCCTCGTAATACAACTATCCCTACATCTAAATCACAAGTATTCTCAACTGCCGCTGATAACCAACCTGCTGTAGACATTCATGTTTTACAAGGTGAACGTTCAATGGCTGCTGATAACAAGACTCTTGGTCGTTTCCAATTAAGTGGTATTCCACTAGCTCCACGTGGTGTTCCTCAAATTGAAGTAAAATTCGATATTGATGCTAATGGTATCGTACATGTAAGTGCTAAAGATTTAGGTACTGGCAAAGTACAAACAATCACTATTAGTGGTGGTTCTGGATTATCTGATGAAGAAATAGATCGTATGGTTAAAGAAGCAGAAGAAAATGCTGCAACAGATAAAGCAAAGAAAGAAGAAGCTGATTTACGTAATGAATGCGAACAATTGATTTTTGCTGCAAAGAAATCTGTTGAAGATTTAGGTAATGATGTAACTGCTGATGAAAAAGAAGCTATTGAAAAAGCTACTAAAGAATTAAATGAAGCTTTAAGTGGTAATGACTTAGAATCAATTAAAGCTAAGAAAGAAGCTTTGGAAAAGGCTGCTCAAAGTGTTGCAGTTAAAGCATATCAAAAAGCTCAAGAACAACAAGCTGGTCAAAACAACCAAGGTCCTAAAGAAAACGAAGACGGAACTGTTGATGCTTCTTACGAAGAAAAGAAGTAAAATAAAAAACTAAAAAGAAAGGGGCCTACTTATGGCAACAAAAAGAGATTATTATGAAGTCCTTGGTGTATCTAAGGATGCAACACAGGAAGAAATAAAAAAGGCCTATCGTACTCTTGCTAAAAAATACCATCCAGATGTATCGACTGATCCAAATGCAACGGAAAAATTCGCTGAAATACAAGGAGCGTATGATTGCTTAAGTGACCCAGAAAAACGATCAAATTATGACCGCTTTGGTACTGAAGATATGAACGGATTTGCCGGAGGAACTGGAGCTAGTGGAGCTGGCTTCGGTTTCGAAGACATATTCAGTAGCATCTTTGGTGGCGGAATGGGAGGTTCTTCTAGAACTAGAAGCAACAGCGCACGAAGAGGGCGTGACATTCAAACTGATATTACAATAACTTTTGAAGAAGCCGCATTCGGTGTCGAAAAAAATGTTACAGTTACTAAGATGGATACTTGTCCAAAGTGTGGTGGACGTGGTGCTAAATCTAGTGACGACATCGTAACATGTCCAAAGTGTGGTGGACGTGGTGTTGTTGTAACTCAGCAAAATACTTTCCTTGGTGCTATTAGATCAGAAACAACTTGTCCTGATTGTAATGGTACTGGTAAGAAAATTAAGAATCCTTGCCCTGATTGTAATGGTACTGGTAGAGTTAAAAGAACAAAGACTTTGAACGTAAAAGTTCCTGCTGGTATAGCAGATGATCAAACTATTCGTTTAAGTGGTGAAGGTGAAGCTGGTGTTAATGGCGGTCCTGCAGGTGATTTATTAATTCATGTAAATGTTAAGAAACACGAAATCTTCGAACGTGATGGAAATAATATTATCTTAGAATTACCAATTACATTTAGTCAAGCTGCCCTTGGTGCTAATATTGACATTAAGACTTTAGGAGGTACTGTTAGTTTAAAGATTCCAGCTGGTATCCAAACTGGTACTAAATTAAAGTTATCTGGTAAAGGTATTGATAACAAGATTAGCGGTAGAAAAGGTGATCAAATCGTTATTATAACGGTAGTAACTCCTACTAACCTTACATCAAAGCAAAAAGAATTATTCACTGAATTATCTGGTACTGATGAAACTAAGAACAACAGTTTCTTTGATAAAATAAAGAAATTCTTCAAACAAAAGTAGCAAATTGCTACTTTTTTTGCATTTATGGGGAATAAAAAAAATATTAATGGTATAATGTTGTAAAAAAAAGGAGAGAAAAATGAATAGAAGAAAGACAATATTATTGACTATTGCTTTAATGCTTTTTTTAACATTTACTGGTTGCAAAAAAAGTAATGATCCATCAAAAACAGAGTGTAAAAATCATTATTTTGTAGATGCAACATGCACAGAAGCTAAGAAATGCCCTAATTGTAATGCAACTGAAGGTGAACCGTTAGGTCATGATTATGCTGAAGCGACTTGTGTACTTCCTGCGACATGTAAAAGATGTGGAGCAACAAATGGTTCTGCATTAGGCCATCAATGGGTTGATGCAACTTATGAAAGTCCTAAAAAATGTTCAGTTTGTGGAATTACTGAAGGAACTGCTTTAGAACCAACTGTAGTTGAAATAACTGGTAGTAGCACGATTTCACAAAATGAAACAAGTTCTTATGAAATACAAATTCCCGCTGATATGGAATATGATATTGAAATAGATGATGAAACTATTGTAAGTTTAGTTAGTTGTACTGATAATGTATTTGTTTTAAAAGGTTTAAAAATTGGTAATGCCAAGATTACAATTATTGCAAAAGATAAATCAATTACTGGTACAATTAATGTAACAGTTACTGAAGAAATATATAAAATTGATTATACGAAAAAAGATAATGTAAATTATCCAACCGATTTACCAGTTGATTATAGAACTAGCGAATTACCATTAAGTTTACCAGAACCTACAAAGAAAGGTTTCGTATTCCTTGGCTGGGCTTTTACAGACGAATATAAGAATTCTTTTATTGATGAATATGATTTATCAAAATTATGGAAAGAAATTCCAACTGGAGTAAGCGGAGATATTACAATCGTTCCTATTTTTGGTTATCCTCGCCTTCAACTAGTAAATTTTGAGTCACCAGTTATTGATTTAAAAACAACACTTACATTAAATGTTAAAAAAATGTATCTACCTAGCTCTATAAGTGATAGTGATATTGTTTGGAGTTCAGTTGATGAAAATGTTCTAACAATTGATGAATTTGGGAAAATTACTCCTAAAAGTGTTGGCTATACATCAGTTAAGGCTACTTTGAAAGAAGATAGCAATTATTGTGTTACAGTTGGTATAACAGTAGTGGATGATTTATCTATTATTGATGAAGCATTACAATTCATAATTGATGCTAATTGTAAAACCGTAATAGCCAAGGCAATCACTGTAACAGGATATCAATTCATTTATTCACATAAATTATTCGGTAGTGTATCGAATTTTGGTTTCTTCAAACATATAGTGGATGAATCGATTCAAACTCCTGAAGGAGCTAGTAATAGACCTGGTGATGTTTATCCTAAATACTATGTTACAGTTCATGATACTGCTTCATCAGCTGCTGATGCTGATGCTAAAAAACATGCAGAATATGTTCAAAATGGTGGCGGTGGAACTAGCTGGCATTATTCAGCTGGTGATACTGGTATCTATCATCAAATTCCAGATAATGAAAGAGCATATCATGCTGGCGACGGAAAAAGAGAGTATAAATTATTCGATACGGGTGTAGCCTTTGTTGAAGGTGGCAAAGGTAAAATAACAATATCTAGTGATGGTTACTATGAAATTGACGGACAAAAAACGATAATTTCGGTTCCTCGTAAACCTAGTGGTGAAATTCCAGTGACATCTGAAATCAACGATATTGGAATTAGATTAGTAGTTGAAAATGGTATGTACAAAATAGGCAATACTTGGTGGAGCACTGATTATCGAAAAATTGGTAATGGTGGTGGAAACTGTAATAGTATTGGTATCGAAACAATGGTAAATAAAGGTTCTGATATTTACAAGACATGGCAAAAAACTGCTAAGTTAGTTGCTCATTTATTGGTTGATAATAACCTATCAGTAGATGATGTAAAACCACATCATTTCTTCAGTGGAAAGAACTGCCCACAAACAATGAGAGATAACAAACTATGGGAAAATTTCATTAAGCTAGTTGAGTGCGAATATGAGTATTTAACTAGGTATTCTGACTGCACAATTACGTTTACATCTCTTGATAAAACCTATGTAAATAGTAGTGGAAGAGTAATAAAACAAGATAAAATAGACCGTTATGTAAGTTATGAAGTAACTGTTACAAAGGATGGCGTTTCAAAAACTATCGTGTTAACAAGCTTAATTCCAGGTATTTCTCGCACATATCGTGGTTAATTTGAGGCCCCTAAAGGGGTCTTTTTTTTATATAAAAAATTAAAATCAAATAAAAAAATTGTTTAAATACGTAAAAATAAATGAAAACGCTTGCGTGTTTTAACTAAAAGTGTTATAATATAGAGGTAAATTCAAAAGAAAAGGAGAATAACATGTTAAACATTAGAAAAAGATTTTTCTTATTACTAACAATTGTTGGTGTTCTACTAGGCTTTACAGCGTGTGTTTCTTCAAAAGATACAGTTCGTGTGTCTTTCGATAAACCTGAATACACTGTAAAAGTTGGTCAAGTGCTTGACATAACACCAATAATCGAAAAGGGAAGTAATGTTGAAAAAGTAACAATTGAATACTCTTCAACTAATCCCGATGTTGCAACTTATGTTGATGGTAAATTAACCGGGTTGCAAGCAGGTGAAGCTGAAATCAGAATAGTATGTTCAGAAAAACCTGTTGCGTTTGACGTTGCTACAGTAAAAGTAGTTGAAAACGAAATTCCTGACGTGCAATTCGTTGAACCACAAAAGAGCATGATTAAAGGAACTACTCAAACATTACAATATAAGTTTGTTCCTGAATATGCTAGTGCAAATATGACTTTTGAATCTGCAAACCCTGATATTGCAACTGTTGATGAAAATGGTGTGATTTCAGCTGTTAAAGCAGGTAAAGCTACAATTATTGCACGTGCAATTGATGTAAATGATGCTACTCAACACAAAGATTATGTATTTACAATCGAAGTTATTGAAGCTGATTTTGCAATTAATTATGTATTAAACGATGGTGTTAATAATCCTGATAATCCTGCTGGTTATAACATTTTAACATTACCACTTGAAATATTAGCTCCAACAAAAGAAGCATACCGTTTCTTAGGTTGGTATGACAATGCTGAATTCAATGGTGATCCTATTACTGAAATAGCTGCTGGTACAACAGGTGATGTTACATTATACGCTAAATGGGAATTAGTAATTTATAGCATTGTTTATGAATTAAATGGTGGTACAAATGCTGAAACTAATCCTGATACATATAACATCGAAAACTTACCATTAACATTAGCTGATCCTACTAAGGCTGGTTATACATTCTTAGGTTGGTACAATGGCGAAACTAAAGTTACTGAAGTTCCTGCTGGTACTACAGGTGAATTCAAAGTTGAAGCTAAATGGCAAATTAACGAATATACTATCTCTTACGATTTAGCAGAAGGTGCTTGGGAAGGTACTGCTGGTGTAGGTAGTTATACTATCGAATCAGAAGATATTGTTTTACCTAATCCTGTAAGAAATGGTTATAAATTCTTAGGTTGGTATAACGTTGATGAAAAAGTTGAAACTATTACTAAAGGCTCAACTGGTAACCTTGAACTTGTTGCTAAATGGGAAATTGAAAAATATTCAATTAACTATGAATTAAATGGTGGTGCATTTGATAGCGTTGCAGAAATTACAAAAGATGCTAAACACACTTTCACAATTTCTGACTACTTAACATTCGCAGCTGCTACTGGTTACAAAAATGCCTTAGTTGACAAAGCTAGCGGTAGATGGTGGGCTTATGTAGTATTACAAAAGACTGCTGTTCCTGGATTATATAAAGTAGTTCAAATGGCAAATGGTTCTACTAAGATTACTGAACAATATGACATGTTAATTACATGGCACAGTGCATTAAAAGATACTGCTGCAAAAACTATCTTAGATGGTATGTTAAACAATAGTGCTGCATATGTTGGTAGTTACATTAAAGTTTCTAACGTTCCTGCAGAAAAAACTGCAGATTGCAACATTACAGCTGAAGTATTTGATAAAGACGCAATTGAAATCAAAGATAGTAGTGTTAAATCATACACAATTGAAGATGAAGTAACTCTTGCTACTCCAACAAAAGAAGGACAAGTATTCTTAGGTTGGTACAATGGTGAAAATAAAGTTGAAACTATCGCAAAAGGTTCAACTGGTGAAGTTACAGTTACTGCTAAATGGTATAATCCAAATGCTGAATTAACATTAAATTGTGAATTAAATGGTGGTACTCTTCCTGAAGGTGCAGTTATTAAATTCATCTCTAAAGATGGTTTAGCTACTCTTCCTACTCCAGAAAAAGTTGGTTATACATTTAAAGGTTGGTATGCTGATGCTGAATGTACACAACTTGTTACAAGCATCGAAGCTGGTTTATCAGAAAATCCTACAGTTTATGCTGCATGGCAAATCAACACTTATAAGATTACTTATGAAACTAATGGTGGTGAATTCCAAGTAGATAAGACAGTTCCTCTATATGATTCATTTGAAGATTTAGTTGCTGCATTCTTAAGCGATTATGCATCATTCTACAATATTAGTGGATTAACTGCTGCATCATTCTTCGGTAAAACAAATCAATATGGTCCTTATGGATTCTTCAAGAATGCTGAAATGAATGCTAAATGGGGCTGGTTAGCTGAATACATTTTAACTGTTGCTAAATCAACAAATTATGTTGGTAAAGCTAATTTAGTAATGGGTGCTGGTGCTGCAAATTACAACAAATATATGAGAAGTAATTTAGCTGCATTCTTACAAAAAGCTAAATTAACTAACGTTACTCCTGTTCCAATGAATTTTGTAAATGCTGATTGTGATGCTTTATGGGCTGCTTGTCCTACTAAAGAAATCAAAGTTGGTATCGCTGCAAAATATGAATACACAGTTGAAGAATTACCATTAGAACTTGCTACTCCAGTTAAAGGCGAAGCTAAGTTTATTGGTTGGTATTTAAATGCTGATTTAAAGAATGGTAAAGTTGAAAAATTAACAATTGAAAATCTTGGCGATGTTAAATTATATGCTAGATGGTCAGATTCTGAAATTGAATTCGATACATATGAAATTGAATATGAATTAAATGGTGGTACTCTTCCTGAAGATGCTCCTAAACAATATGTAGAAGAAGCTGGCGCAGTATTAAAAGATCCTACTCAAACTGGTTATACATTTAAAGGTTGGTTCTTAGATGCTGAATGTACTCAAAAAGTTACTGAAATTTCTAAAGAATCTAAAGGCAACGTTAAATTATATGCTGCATGGGAAGCAATCGAATACAAAGTAACATTTGAAGTAGGTGAAGGAAAACTTCCTACTGAACAAGTTCCTGTTGGTAAATATGAAGACTATATTGATTTTGTAAAAGACTTTATCGTAGACTTTAATAAACATTCTAAGAAGACTGTTGCTGCAGACGGAAGTGATTTCTTCGCAAGAAGCTGGATGGCTGATGGCTCAAGCGCAGGTTATAACTTCTTAGTAAGTGATGAATATAAAGCTAAATGGGGCTGGATGTTAACATTAATTAACCAAGTGCGTGTTGCTAATGGTAAAGCTGAATTAACATCTACTGATGGTCAAGCTGAAGCACGTGGTGAAATTCATAACTTATTAAATAGAACTGGTAATGGTAACAATGGCGGTAACGCAGCATTTGGTTGTGATTACACAAGTGCAGATGTTAACGAACAAGTATGGAAATACATTGAAAAAGTTCACTATGTAGATAAAGTTATTGACTTAGTATACACAGTTGAACAATTACCTATAACTCTTCCTAACCCAACTGCACCAGAAGGTAAGAAATTTGCTGGATGGTACTTAAATGCTGAATACACTGGTGAAGTAGTTAACATTATTGCTAAAGGTACTACTGGTGATATTAAACTTTATGCTAAATACGTTGACGAAGGCGTTGAAGTAAAAGGTAAGATTAATTATGAATTGTTTGGTGCTACACTTTCTGAAGGTGCTCCAACTGAATATGTACAAGGTACAGTATTAGAAATTACTGCAACTGCTACTAAAGCTGGTTATATCTTCAAAGGTTGGTATCTTGATGAAGCTATGACAATTGAAGTAAAAGAAATTAGTGCTTCAATGACTGGTGATATTACTCTTTATGCAAAACTAGAAGCAGACGTTTATGAAATTACATTTGTTGGTGCTACAGGCTTAGACAAACAAACTCTTGCTTATGGTACAACTCTTCCTGTTCCAAGTGCAACTGGTTGGAAGTTTGCTGGTTGGTATGAAAATCCAGAATGCACAGGTGAAGCTGTGACAACTGTTACAAAGAGCGTAACTTTATATGCTAAATGGGTTGAAGATTTCACAACATTCGATCATACTACAGTTGAAATTTCAGTAGAAGCAGATGGTACAGGTGATTATAAGACTCTTAAAGAAGCTTATGATAACGCTAGTGATTATACAGTAATCAGACTTGGTGCTGGTACATTCGATCTTGACTTCGTTATTGCTAAATCAGTAGAAATTATAGGTAAATCTAAAGGCGAAACAACTATTAAAGTTGCTGCTGACTATATTACTAAAGTAAATGCTGAAAATATCGTTATTAGCGATGTAACACTTAAGGGTGTTGGTGCAAACGTTGGTGGTATTTATTTCCAACCTGGTACTAAAGCTCATTACTTCACAATTAAGAATTCAGAAATTACAGATATGAATACTGTTTATAAATCAGTAAATGCTATGAGTAATAACGTTGTTCTAACATTAGAAAACAACACAATTACTAAAGTTGGTCAATTCTTAATTTGGGCAACAACTGGTATTGATACAGTATATCTAGTTGATAATACAATTCTTGCTTCTAACTGTGGTACAATTACAAATGGCTATGCAGCATTACTTCGTATGAGAGATGGTAAGACTTACGTATATAATAACGTATTTACTGGTACTACTCCTTCAATCGATGGCTTATTTGAAGCTGGAACTGATAATATTGATTTTATTGAAGTTAAATATAATATTTTCAAGAATGTAACTAAGTTCATTCATATGAATGATGGAAAACCTGTTAACTTTGATGAAAACTTATATCTTGATGCAGAGGGTAACGTATTAACAGCTGTACCTAGCCAAGTAACTGGCAATGGTGTAACTGCCGATACTACAATTGCAACAAGTGAAGTTGATCGCGCTACAAGATATGCTAAAGTTACTAAGACTACAAATATTAGATTTATGCCTGGTCAAGGTGCAATCCAAGACAACTGGTCTGAATTCACTACACATAATGGTAAAGTAACAATGTTACCTTATGCACAATTAGATGATCATTACTTCTTAGGTTGGTGCACTGATGAAGCATGTGAAACTACTCCTATAATGGCTCTACAAGGTGAACAAGCAGGTACTGTTATCCTTTATGCTAAATTCCAACAAATTCCTGTTAATAAGATTAACTATGAATTAAATGGTGGTACACTTCCTGAAGGCGCTCCTCGCGAATGGAAAGAAGGTACATCAGTTAAACTAGTTAACCCTACTAAAGCAGAATCTACATTTGCTGGTTGGTACACTAATGCTGAATGCACAGGTGAAGCAATCACTGAAATCAGTGCTTCTCAAAAAGGCGATATTACATTATACGCTAGATGGGAAAATTGGACATTTAAGAATATTAATTATGAATTAAATGGTGGTACACTTCCTGAAGGTGCTGCTAATAAATATCCTCTTACTCAAGGATTAAAAGAACTTCCTACTCCAACTAAAGATGGTTTCAAATTCTTAGGTTGGTATGGTAATGCTGAATGCACAGGTGATGTAATCACTTCAATTTCAGCTGACGCAACAGAAGATGTAAATCTATGGGCATTATGGTTAGACTTATCTAAATCATATAATATTACTTACGTATTAAATGGTGGTAATAGTTTATATGCTGACCGTGCTGCTTTAGTCGCTGATTTATTAAATGACTTAAATACAACTTGTGGTAAATCTATTACTGCAAGCAAATTCACTTCAAGTTGCAGAAAACCTGAATTCACTAAGTTCATTACTGATGATACAATGTGGGCTAAGTGGAAATGGTTATTCCAATATTTAGCTGATACAGACAAACACGAAAAAGCTGCAGATGTTTATAAGGGTGTATTAGAAAATCGTACAGTATCTGATGACTTCTGGTTCTTAACTCGTGACTTTGCTGGATTTGTTAATAAGACAGTTGGTAACTTCTATTATAGTGTTAACGCAATTGACTTTACAACATTTGCTGCAGGTGATGGTTTCTGGAATTTAATCCAAACTGAAATTAACGATCCTAAAGCTGTAGAATTAATTACTCCAAATTATCCATACTATGAATTCGAAGGTTGGTATGACAATCCTGAATTCACTGGTGAAAGAGTATTAGTTCCTAGCAAAGATGGTAAATTATACGCTAAATGGTCTAAGAAGATGGCTACATTAACTTATTCAATTGGTGATGTTGACGCAACAGTAACTAACGAAACTGTTAAAGTACATGCAAGTGATTCATTCGTTCTTGAAACACCTACATATGATCCTAAATATTTAAGATTCAATGGTTGGTATAAAGAAGCTGAATGCATTAACCCTATTACTGAAATTTCTGAATATACAACTCAAGATATTACTGTATATGCTTCATGGACTGAAATTGATGGTTATACTATTAATTATGTATTAAATGGTGGTAGCTTAATTTATCAAGATCGTGATGCAGTTATCGCTGACTTTATTAAAGATTATAACGAAGCAATTGGTACATCATATGCAAGTGCTGCTGATATTCCAACAGGTAACTTTGCTGATATTAATTACCATACATTCTATACAAAAGTATTAAGTGATGGTACAGTTATTCGCGATAAATGGTTATGGCTTGCTCAATACTTATTACGCTTATCTCAAAGAGATTTAGCTGGTAATAACTGTAACGTTCTAGGCTTAAGTGCATTAGTTAACAATAAAGCATACTCTGGTGATGCAATTTATGGTATTTCTTATGCATTCCGTTCATTCTTAAAAGGAACTACATTAAGACCTGGTTCAAGTTATACTTCTGTTGATTACACAGTTTATGAAAATGCACATGGATTCTGGAATGATTTAAGTGCTGCAGAAAATGGTGAATACTTAAATAATAAAGGTACAGTTACATTACCTACTGCATACTTGGAAAACTACAAATTTGCTGGTTGGTTTACAAACGCTGAATGTACAGGTGAACCTGTAACTACAGTATCTGATACAGCTACTTTATATGCAAAATATGTAGAAGCTACTCCAGTTGAATCTGTAACAATTACTAATAAGATTACTGAAATTAAGAGATATGAAACATATCAATTACAATGGCAAGTATTACCTACAAATGCTAACATTCAAGCTGTTAAGTTTGAATCAAGCGATACTCGTGTTGCAACAGTAGATGTTAATGGTTTAGTAACAGCTGTTTCTGAAGGTGATGTTGAAATTAAAGTTATTTCACTTTCTCCTAGTGGAAAATCTGATTCACTTATACTTAACGTTTATGCTCCAGATCATTTCAAGATTTCTTATGAAACTGTTTCATATGTTAAAGTTGGCGGTTCTATCAAATTAAATGCTTCATACATTAAACGTGATGGTAGCGCAACTGAATTAGAATGGTCAAGTGTAACTCCTGAAATTGCAACAGTTGATGAAAATGGTAAAGTAACTGCTGTAAAAGAAGGTCTTGCTACAATTAGAGTAAGTGCTAAAGGTAATGCTGATATTAAACAAGATTTCGTAGTAACAGTTCTTCCTGCTACATTAAGCAAAGAGTTACAAGAAGTTGTTGATGCTCATGAATCAAATGCATTTATTAGATGGGATTTAGGTATTGGTGCTGGTGGTCCTGCTTACTATCGTGACATTTATGGAAGCGTAAGTAAAGTATTATATAATGACGCATTAGTAATCGATACTAAGTATAAAGCAACTCAAGATGGTATTTCTACTAACCATGGTGCTGAAATGTCTGCAATAGACTTCATAACAGTTCACTACACTGGTAATATGTCACCTAAAGCAGATGCTAACGCAAATGCTGGTTACTTCGCAAATGGCGGCGGTGGTACTTCTATCCACTACGTAACTGGTAACGATGGCGTATTCTATTGCTTAGATGAAAAATATGGCGGTTACCATGCCGGTGACTCATCAATGGGTGAAAGAAAATGGATTAAGACTGGTATTAAAGCTACAAGTGATGATCCTGAAACTCCAGTTTGGGGTATTAGTTCTAATTCTAAGTTTACTTTAAACGGTCAAGAAACTATCGTAAATGTACCTGAAGGTACTACAGATGCAACTAAGAAAGTTACTGGTAATACATTCGTGTATAATGGTAAAGTTCAAAATTGCATTAACGATATGGGTCTTGCTTGGAAGATCGCTGATGGTGAATATTACATGTTAGATACATGGTGGTGTTATTCTCAAGTTTCTGCTGGTAGAATTTGTAACTATGGTGGAAATAGAAACTCAATCGGTATCGAATCAGCAGTTAACCCTGAATCTGATTTATGGTATACATGGCAAAGAACTGCACAATTAGTTGCTAACATTATGGTAAGACATAATCTTGATATTACAAGAGTTGTTGGTCACCATTTCTGGACTGCAAAAGATTGTCCTCAACCATTACTTGAAAATAATCTTGAAATTTGGGATATATTTATTGAAAGTGTTAAACATGAATATAAATTAATAACTGATTTCAAAGATACTAAGTTCGCATTCACTTGTGACTCAGACATCATTGGTAAGAATGGACGTGTTGCAACTCAACCATTATTCTCACAAATTGTAACTTATACTGTTGAAGTAAATGGTGAAAAGATCACTCTTGCTACAATGGTAGAAGGTCGTTATAATAAGAAATAATTGTTTAACGTAAAAAATATAAAGAGCAATCTAGCAATTAGATTGCTCTTTTCTTATCGACATTTACCTTGCAAATAATCAAGAAATTTGGTATAATATAAAAGAAAGTAGGGAAATGATATGCAACGTTATTTTGTAGAATCTAGTAATATAATAAATGGCTATGTTTATATCAATGGTGAAGATTATCATCATATTACTAAAGTAATGCGTATGAAAATAGATGATGAAATAATTGTATGTGATAATCAAGATTCATATCTATGTAAAATTATTGAAATAAACGCTGAATGCGTAACTTCACAAATATTTAAAAAACTAGATGAAAAGAAAGAACTGCCTGTTAATGTCACAATTGCACAAGGAGTAGTAAGAAGGGAAAAAGCTGAAGAAGTTATTGATAAAATAACACAGCTTGGCGCAAATAAATATTTAATGGTAAATATGGAACGTTGCAATGTAAAACTAAATGATGAAAAGTTAAATAAAAAAGTTGATAGAATGAATAAAATTGCTAAAGAAGCAAGTGAGCAATCCCATCGTACTAGAAAACTTGTAGTAGAAAACCCTATTGATTTTAAAAATTTATTAAAGTTTAAAAATGAATATGATTTATGCTTATATGCTTATGAAGTAATCGATAAAGATGAATCATTAAAAAATATTTTAAAACAAAAAAAATATCAGAATATATTGATTTTAGTTGGCCCAGAAGGTGGTATTTCGTTAAAAGAAGTTGAAATGCTAAATAGTGTTGGTTTCATACCTATTAGTTTAGGACCAAGAATATTAAGAACTGAAGTTGCCCCAACATATGTTATGGCCGCAATTTCTTATGAATTGGAGATATAGTATGAAATTTACAACAATAACACTTGGTTGCAAAGTAAATATTTATGAAACAGAAGCATTAATTGATTCGTTATGCGACAAGGGATGGCAATATATTAAGAATGGTGAATATGTCGATGTTTGTATTATTAATACTTGTACGGTTACCGCCACATCAGACCAAAAAAGCCGACAAATGATTAGACAAGCAAGACGAAATAATCCCAATGCAATCATCGTCGCAATGGGATGCTTTGTTCAAACACATACTACAGATGCAATGGAAATTGCCGACATCATTATTGGAACAAAAGATCGATTGAGGGTATTTGATTTAGTAAACTCATATTTAGAAACTAAAAAGCAAATTAATCATGTCTTTTCAATTGAAAACTATACAGAATATGATGAAATGAAACTTGATCGTTTAATGACTCATACAAGAGGATTTGTAAAAATTCAAGATGGTTGTGAAAACTTCTGTAGTTATTGCTTAATTCCTTATGCTAGAGGTAAAATAAAAAGCAGAAATGCTGATAGCATAATAAATGAAATTAATCAACTAGTAAAATTAGACACTAAAGAAATTATCTTGTCAGGTATTAATACTGGAACCTATGGGCAAGATACTCAAACAATTAATTTAGCAAAATTAATTGAGAGAATAATGCAAGAAACAAATATTTGGCGCTTGCGTTTATCTTCAATTGAATTAATGGAAATTACTGATGAACTATTAGATACTATTGAAAAATATCAAGATAGAGTTGCTATGCATTTACATATTCCTCTACAAGGTGGTTCAGATGAAGTATTAATTAGAATGCATCGTAAATATTTAACAGCTGATTATGAAAAAGAAATTAATAAAATACGTTCAAAATTTCCAAATATAGCAATTACTACCGATTGCTTGGCTGGATTTGTTGGCGAAACTGAAGAAAATTTCTTGCAAACAATCAACTTTATTAAAAAAATTGGATTTGCGGAAATGCATATTTTCCCTTATTCAAGAAGAAAAGGAACTCTTGCTGATAAAATGGAAGGTCACTTAGCTCCTCGATTAATCAAAGAACGAGCTAAAAAAATGATAGAAGTTGCTAAAGAAATGAAAATAGCATACGATAAGAAGTTTATAGGTCAAGAATTTGCTGTATTAATTGAACAAAAGAAAGATAACTATTGGGTAGGACATACAACAAACTACCTTGAAGTGTATTTACCAGATAACGGGAATAATTTAGAAAATAAAATAGTTTATTGCCAAATTAATGAACTAAAAAATAATTTACTTTACGCAAGTTTGAAAGGAGAAGAAAATGACATTTAAAGAATATCATTTTAAAAGCTATATTAATGAAGCATTAAATAGCATTAACTTTGTCATTCCCACTAAAGTACAAGAAATTGTTATACCTGAAGCAATCTCAGGAACAAGTTTAATGGTTGAAAGCGCAACAGGTTCAGGAAAAACCCATGCGTTCTTACTTCCTATATTAGAAAATCTTGATGAAGATAATAAATCTGTTCAGGCCATCATTTTATCGCCTACTAGAGAATTAGCAATGCAACTATACAATGTTTGTGTTGAGCTTACAAAACATTCAAAAAAAGAAATAACAGTTGCAAGGGCGATTGGTGGTGTAGACCGCGAATCAGAAATCAAAAAGTATGAAAAAAGTCAACCACAGATTGTTATCGGTACAATAGGAAGAATAGTCGATTTAGCTATTAAAACTAATGTATTAAAAATTCATTTAGCTAATACTGTAGTTATCGATGAAGCAGATATGATCTTTGAAGAAAAAGAACTCATTGAAGTCGATAAAATTATGGGAAAAATTCAAGGTAAACCACAATTCTTAATCTTCAGTGCTACTATTCCTAAGGGTCTTAGACATTTTTTAAGAAAATATTTAGAAAATGTAAAGACAATAACAATAAAAGAAGATAATCTAACTACTAAAAATATTGAACATTACATGTTACAATGTAAAGCAAAAAATAAAGAAGATGTTCTTATTAATTTGTTGGAAATTATTAATCCTTTCTTAGCTTTAATATTTGTTAATAGCAAAGAAAAAGTTGATGAATTAGCAATGAAGCTTGCAGAAGCAGGCTACCGCGTTGGCAAACTTCATGGTGCATTGGAAGATAGAATAAGAAAACAAACTATTAAACGAATTGAAAGTCTAGAATATCAATATGTTGTAGCTAGTGATATTGCCGCAAGAGGTATCGATATTCAAGGGGTAAGCCATGTTATCAACTTTGATTTACCTAATGATGTTGAATTTTACATTCACCGTACAGGAAGAACCGCAAGATATAATAAGACAGGTTATGCTTATTCGCTATATGCTTATCAAGATGATGAATATGTAAAGATGTTACAATCAAAAGGATTAAAACCAACATTCGTCAAAATCCAAAATGGCGAAATAGTCCCCGCAAAATTCTATCAAAAGAAAGAACCAAGTTTTGCTAAAAAAATTGAAGAAGAAGTTCATAACAAAACTAAAATGCCTAAAAAGGTAAAACCTGGTTATAAGAAAAAAAGATTAGAAGAAATTAATAAGAAAATTAAAAAAGCAAAAAAAGAACATATTAATGAAATTTATCGTAAAAAGGCACAGAAGGAGCGTCGTACAAAATGAAAATAGGTTCACATGTATCAAACAACGGATTAAAAATGCTAGTTGGTAGTGTTGAAGAAGCGCTTTCTTATGGCGAAAATTGCTTTATGGTATATTTAGGTGCACCACAAACAACTTACCGAAAAGATGTTGAACAACTTAATTATCAAAAAGCTTTAGTAATAGCCAAACAAAATGGTATAAATCCCGAAGATATTATCGTACATGCTCCATATATTGTAAATCTTGGTCAAAAAGATGATGAAAAATTTAATTTTGCAATTAGCTTCCTTGCCAAAGAATTAGCAATGGTGGGTAAAGTTGGTTTAAAATATATGGTATTACATCCAGGTGCTCATGTCGGAAATGGTGAAAATTTTGCATTAGATCGTATAGCCGATGGAATAAATGAAATACTTAGATTAACTAGTAATGATAATACCGTAATTGCTATAGAAACTATGGCTGGTAAAGGTACTGAGTGTGGAAAGACTTTTGAAGAAATTAAAAGAATAATTGATTTAGTTCATGACAAAACTAGAATCGGTGTTTGTCTTGATACTTGCCACATTTTTGATGCAGGATATGATATTGTAAATTCATACGAAGATGTAATTAATGAATTTGATTCTGTAATTGGCTTAGAATATTTAAAGGTTATACATTTAAATGATTCTAAGAATCAACTTGGTTCACATAAGGATCGTCATGAAAATATTGGTTTTGGCAATATTGGCTTTAATGCTTTACTTAAAGTGTTAAATGATAAACGCTTTGAACAAATTCCTAAAATTCTTGAAACCCCTTATGTCAGTGTATCAAAACTAGAAAGTTATCCACCATATAAAGAAGAAATTGAGATGTTGAAAAAACAAACTTTCAATGAAAATTTAAAAGAAGAAGTAATAAAAAATCACATGGATTAATTGTCCATGTGATTTTATAACATTGATTTAATTTCTTTTATTAATTCACTTACCAAATCATTTTCAGGGATTTTCCTAATTATTTCGCCTTTTTTAAATAGAAGTGCTTCACCATTTCCCCCCGCAATCCCAATGTCTGCATCTTTTGCTTCACCAGGACCGTTTACGGCACACCCCATTATGGCAACTTTAATTGGTTTATTTACAGTTTCTAGAAACTTTTCAATTTCATTTACGACGAGTTCCATATTGTAGCTAGTTCTACCACAGGTAGGACAGCTAATAAGCGTAGGTTTTTGATATAGGTTAAACATTGCTAAGATATTTTTCGCAACAGGTATTTCATTTAAGGGATCACCAGTTAAAGAAACACGAATTGTATTACCAATACCATCATTCAACAATGTTCCTAAAGTATAACTTGATCTAACGATACCAGAATTTATTGTTCCTGCTTCAGTTAAACCGATGTGAATGGGATAATCAAAATACTGATTTAATAATTGATTGGTTTTAATTGTTGTATTTATATCAGTCGCTTTAATGCTTAAAACTAAATTGTGATAATCATATGATTCGATTAATTCAACGTGTCGCTTCATACTTTCTAGTAAGGCTTCAGGTGTAACACCACCATATTTTTGATATAAATCTTTTTCCAAAGAACCAGAATTGATTCCGATTCTAATTGGCACATTTCTTTTTTTACATGCCTCAACAACGGCTTTTACATTTTCATGACTGCCAATGTTACCAGGATTAATTCTAATTTTATCAATTCCTTGATTGACTGCTTCAATTGCAAGTCGGTAATCAAAATGAATATCGGCTACTAGTGGAATAGAAGTTCTTTCTTTAATTTTTGATATTGCTAGAGCATCATCAATATTTGAGATAGTTATTCTAACAATGTCTGCACCAATTTTAGCAAGTTCGTTGATTTGTCTTACGGTAGATTCGATATCGCGTGTTTTGGTATTTGTCATTGATTGAATTGCGATTGGATGGTTGCCACCAATAGTTACAGTACCTATTTTAATTTCTTTTTTTAAATTCATAAAACACCTCTTAAAAAAACTCTAAAATTACTTTTAGAGCTATTTTTTTACTACTTTAGAAGTTGCCTTCTTAGCGCTTGTTTTTTTAACTGTCTTTTTAGGCTTGGTTGCCTTTTCCTTAACAGGAGTAGTAGCAACAACTTCAACTTTTTTCTTTTTAATCTTTCTTTGTGGAGAGCGAATTCTACCACGTCTTAAAAAGTTATAAATGGTACTTCTAGATGCTTCAATACCATATTGTTCTTGGCATATACGTGCAAATTCGCTAAAGTTAGTTCCACGATATTCACGACGATATAATTTACAAACAAAAGTGCTTATTTCTACATCATAAGTGTTGTAAGGCTTGTAGTTTTTGTTCTTGTGAACTACACCTTCACGACCTTCATTTAGAACTTGACGTTTCAAATTTCTAACTTGTCTAGTTGTAATGTCAAGCTTTTTGGCAGCCTCTGTGCCGTTTATTTCTCCAAGTAGTAGTTTTTTGATAACTCGAAGTTTACGCTTTTCACCTTTTGACATTTTATGCTTTGCTTTTTCTTCAAATAAAGCTTCAATTTCTTCAGGTGTCAAAATAATTTGATGATTTGATTCTTCAACTTTTTCAGAATTTTCAGCTTCATCAAGTTGAATTTCAGTATCTTTAAATTCTTGTTCTACCATAATAAACTTCCTTTCTTATAGATATTATAACATAGTTGAACATAAAATTCAAATTATATGATAGGAAATTATTAAAAAGTAATACAATAATATTTTATGCTTATATAATTAAATTTGCAAACTATCAATGAAAATAATAAATGTGTGTTATAATAATTACGAAAGAAGAGATAATATGAGCTTAAATATATTATATGAAGATAATCACATTATTGTTGTTGAAAAACCTAGTGGTATTTTATCACAAGCTGATCACACTAATGATATCGATATGCTAACTTTGATTAAGCGTTATATTAAAGAAAGATATCAAAAACCAGGTAATGTTTATCTTGGATTAGTTCATCGACTTGATCGAATGACTTCTGGTGTAATGGTATTTGCCAAAACATCAAAGGCCGCAAGTAGACTTAATGAACAAATTTTAAAGCATGAATTTGTTAAAAAATACTATGCGGTTGTTAAAGGAATAGTTCCTAAAACTGGTAATTTAAAAAATTATCTATATAAAGATGAACAAGAAGTAAAATCATATGTGGTTAATGAAAAAAATGGAAAATTGGCAGAACTATCATATCAAAGAATAAATGAAGTTAATGGGAATTCATTAGTAGATGTTAGCCTTAAAACTGGTAGACATCATCAAATAAGAGTCCAATTTGCATATGCCGGATATCCTCTTGTTGGTGATAGTTTGTATGGTAATGATAAAAATAAAAAATTAATGTTACATTCATATTTGATTGGTTTTTATCATCCAACCACTAAAGAATGGTTAGAATTTAGATTAATACCAAGTAATGATGAATGGAAGTTGTATTTTAAAGGTTCTACCTTGCAAAATAATTAATATTGTAGTATAATAAATATATGAATAATATAAACAAATAATGTATAAAAAGAGGTAAATGATCATGAAAAACGAATTTGACCAAAATCGCAAAATATTTACATCGGAATCTGTAACTGAAGGCCATCCTGATAAAGTTTGTGATCAAATAGGCGATGCTATTCTTGACGATATACTTGCACAAGATCCTAATGCAAGAGTGGCATGCGAGGTTTGTGCTACTACGGGATTAGTTTTAGTAATGGGTGAAATAACTACAACTGGTTACTGTGATGTTCAAAAAATAGTAAGAAAGACAGTTGAAGAAATTGGCTACAATCGTGGTAAATTTGGATTTGACGCTGAAAACTTAGCAGTTCTAGTTTCACTTAATGAACAATCACCGGATATTGCTTTAGGCGTTGACGCTGATGGAGCAGGTGACCAAGGTATGATGTTTGGTTATGCATGTAGAGAAACTGAAGAATATATGCCACTACCAATTACCCTTGCTCACAAACTTGCAAGAAGACTTGCGGCTATCAGAAAAGATGGTTCACATAAAGAACTTCGTCCTGACGGAAAAACTCAAGTATCAGTTGAGTATGATGAAAATGGCAAACCTTTAAGAATTGATACAATTGTAGTTTCAACTCAACATGATGAAGAAGTTAGTCAAGAATATTTAAGAGAAATGATTATAAAAGATGTCATTACACCAATTATACCAAAAGAATTAATGGATGAAAATACTAAAATATTTGTTAACCCTACAGGTCGTTTTGTTGTTGGGGGACCAAAAGGAGACTCAGGCTTAACTGGTAGAAAGATTATCGTTGATACTTATGGTGGTTATGCTCCCCATGGTGGTGGTTCATTCAGTGGTAAAGATCCTACAAAGGTTGACCGTAGTGCAAGCTATATGGCAAGATATGTGGCTAAAAATATGGTTGCCGCAGGATTTGCCGATAGAATGCAAATTCAACTTTCTTATGCAATCGGAGTAGCTAAACCTATTTCAATTTGTATTGATACATTTAATACTTCTAAATATACTGAAAAAGAACTAATAGATATCGTAAATGCTAATTTTGACTTAACACCAAAAGGAATCATTAGTACTCTTGATTTAAGACGACCAATATATCGTCAAACTGCAACATATGGTCATTTTGGAAGAAATGACTTAGATTTACCTTGGGAAAAATTAGACAAGGTTGAAACATTAAAAAAATATTTAAAATAAATAATAAAAAGGAGAATAGTATGAAAATTTGTATTATTGGTGCTGGTAGTACTTATACACCAGAATTAATAGAAGGTGTAATTAATAAAAGAGATTCACTTCCTGTTACTGCAATTGATTTTATGGATATTGATGAAAGAAAACTTAACATTGTTGGTGGATTATGCCAAAGAATGATTAAGGCAGCAGGACTTCCTTGTGAAACAAGATTAATCCTAAATGACTATGAAACTGCTTTAAGAGATTCTGATTTCGTTCTTGCGCAAATAAGAGTTGGAAAACTTCCCGCAAGAGTAAAAGATGAAAAGATTCCTCTAAAGTATAACTTAATTGGTCAAGAAACATGTGGTATTGGTGGTATGTTTAAAGGATTAAGAACAATACCAGTAATGATGAATATTGTAAAGATGATGGAAAAGTATTGTCCTAATGCTTGGTTAATTAACTTCTCTAACCCTTCAGGAATGATTGCGGAAGCATTATTAAACTATACTAATGTTAAAATGATGGGGCTTTGTAACGTTCCTATTAACACAATTGATAGTATAAAAAAAGGCATGAATTTACCAAATGCTAAAATCGAATATATGGGTTTAAATCACTTTGCATATATTACAAAAATTGAACAAGATGGTAAAGATTATTTACAAGAAGCTATCGAAAGTGGATTCAATAGCGCAACAATGAAAAATATTCCAACAAGTGGTTTCACTAAAGAACAAATTGAAGTAATTGGTGCTATCCCAACTTGCTATTTAGAGTACTATTATTTTAAAAATAGTAAGTTAGAAAAGTTAAAAAATTCACCTAAAACACGTGGTGAAGTATGTATGGAAATTGAAGAAGAGTTATTAAAGATATATCAAGATAACGAATTACATGTAAAACCTGCTCAACTTTCTAAACGTGGAGGCGCAAGATACTCAGAAGTAGCTATTAACTTAGTAGATTCAATTTGGAATGATAAACAAGATGTTCAAGTCGTTAATGTATTAAATAAGGGTGCTATTCCTTTCTTAAGAGATAATGACGCTGTAGAAATCTGTGCTGTTATCGGTAAAGATGGTGCTAAACCATTACCACTTGAAGGTAAAGTAAACGATCATATAAAGGAATATATTCAACAAGTTAAAGCATATGAAAAACATGCTGTAAAGGCCGCAATAAATGGCGATAAGAAAGAAGCAATGCGTGCTCTTATGTCTAACCCATTAGTTGCTGATTTACAAACTGCATCAGATTGCTTTGATGAATTACTAGAAGCTCATAAAGAATATTTACCTCAATTTTTCAAGGAAAATAAGTAATGAAAAAATATGTAATTGGCGTAGATGGTGGAAATACCAAAACCGATTATTTATTGTTTGATATTGAAGGCAACTTTATAGATGGCTTAAGAAGTGGCACTTGTAGTCACGAATCTCCAAAAATTGGCGGATTTGAGGGTGCACACTTAGTAATGAAAGAAAATATCGAGTTGCTATTAAAACAAAATAATCTTTCAATAAAAGATATTGCTTCAGGTGCTTTTGGACTTGCAGGTGTAGATTCACCTTTCCAAAAAGAAGCCTTAGAAAATGTGGTTAAAAGAATAGGCTTTAAAAACTTTGTAGTTGTAAACGATGGCTTTTTAGGGATTAAAGCTGCATCACCTACTGGAACTGGTGTTTGTTCAATAAATGGAACTGGTACAGTTAATGTAGGTATTGATGAAGATGGTAACTGGATGCAAGTTGGTGGCATAGGTTATGTTGCGGGCGACGAAGGTGGTGGCTCATACCTGGCTAGAGCCGCAGTTAGACTTGCCTTTGATGAATGTTTCAGATTTGGACCTAGCACAAACATAACAAGAAGCGTTTTTGAAATGTATGAAATAGACGATAAAAAAGATTTCAGTAACGCAATTGTTGGCAAAAAAATTGATTCAACCTATTTAATAAAAGCCTTATTTGAACATGCAAATAATGGTGATCTCCCCGCAATCTCAGTTCTTGAAACTAGTGGTGAACACATGGCAAGATCAATTGCAGGAGTAATTAAAGAGTTAAATATTAAGGAACCAATAAATGTAATACTTGCTGGAAGTGTTTGGGCAAAGGCTACAAATTTTGCTATGTTAAACAAATTCAAAAAAGTTGTTTGTGAATTATCAAATAAAAAATGCAACTTTATTGTTCTAAAAGAACCACCTGTTCTAGGTGCTATCCTATGGGCTCTTGAACTTGCAAATGGTGAATTACCAGACAAAGAACTTAAAGCAAAAGTATTAGAAAATATCATAAATTATCAAAATAGTATTAATTAAGTAATTTAGGCCATAACACAATTTATGGCCTTTTTAAATATCACTTATTATGATAATATACATTAATAAAGTTGAAATAAAGTAAAATATTTGGTATAATATACTAGATAAAATACGGAGTGTAAAAAAAATATGTTAAAAAAATTAGTAAATGATATTAAAAAAGGGCTTTATAATGCGGTTAATGAACTTGGTTATGTTGATGAAAGTGTTATAAAAATTCCTGAAGATATTATATTAGATAGTACAAAAGATAAAGAACATGGAGATTATGCTACAAATACTGCTATGCGTCTGGCAAAAGTGGCTAAAAAAAAGCCTCTTGATATTGCAAGCGAAATTGTTAGCAAATTTGATGCTAGTGCATATCATATTTCTAAAGTAGAAATTGCAGGTCCTGGTTTCATTAATTTAACAATTGATAAACATTATTTATTAGAAATTGTACTTAAAGTGAATAATGAAAAAGAAGAGTACGGAAAATTAAATGTTGGTAATGCTCAAAAGATTTGTTTAGAGTTTGTTTCCGCAAACCCAACTGGCTACTTACATGTTGGTCATGGTAGAGGTGCCGCATATGGTGATTCACTTGCTAAAATAATGACTAAAGCTGGTTATATCGTTCATAAAGAACACTATGTTAACGATGCGGGAAATCAAATTACTAATATGGCATATAGTGTATATGAAAGATATAAAGAATTATTTGGGCTTCCTATTGAAATGAAAGATGATTATTATCATGGCAAAGAAATCATTAAAGTTGCAAGTGATATAAAAGATGAATATGGTGATAAATTTTTAAATAATTTTGATCTAGAATTCTTTAAAAATTATGGAACTGAAAAGTTACTAAATAATTTAAAATCAGATTTAAAGCGCTTCAATGTAGAATTTGATACTTGGTTCAGTGAAAAGAGTTTATATAAGACAGGTGCTGTAGAAAAAGTCTTAACCCTTCTTAAAGAAAAAAATTATACTTATGAAAAAGAAGGAGCTTTATGGCTTAAAACTACCTTATATACTGATGAAAAAGACCGTGTAATCATCAAGAGTGATGGTAGTTATACCTATTTACTACCTGACATTGCTTACCATGCCAATAAATTATCACGTGGATATGATCATTTAATCGATGTTCTTGGTGCTGATCATCATGGTTATATTGATAGATTAAAAGCGGCAGTATCAATGGTTGGTGGAAATTCAAACCTCATTGATGTCGAAATCTTACAAATGGTTCGTGTTTTAGAAAATGGTGAAGAAGTTAAGATGAGTAAGCGTAGTGGTAAAGCTATTACATTGAGTGATTTACTTGATGAAGTTGGTTCTGACGCATTAAGATATTTCTATGTTGCAAAATCATTAAGTACTCATATGGATTTAGATTTAGATTTAATGAAACAAAAATCTAATGAAAACCCTGTTTTCTATGCTCAATATGCTCATGCTCGTATCTCTAGTATTCTAAACAATGCGAATGAAGCTGGAATAAAATTTGAACCAGTTAAGAAATTTATTAAAATTGACTCAGAAACAGTAAATGATATTTGTTTAACATTATTACAATATCCAAGTGTAATTGAAGAGGCTGCACAAAAACGTTTAGTTCATAAACTAACTCATTATATTGATGAACTTGCATATCAATTACATAGTTACTATAATGATCAAAAAGTAATTACAGATGATACTGAATTAGTTATGGAAAAACTTACTGTTTTAAACGCTGTAAAGATTGTGTTAAAAGATGCCCTTTCTTTAATTGGTGTAAGTGCACCTGAAAAAATGTAATAAACTGTATTTAAATGTAATCGTAAACCCTAAGCAGGCGAACCTATAAAGTTTGCCTGCTTTTTTTGAAAGTATATTAAACAAATTTAACCCACTACTAAAAATATACTACCAATAAAATTTATGTTATATAGTGATTTTTGGCTATCATCCGCATTGTTTAAATCGTTGTAATTCTAAAGGCAAAATAAATGTGAATTAAGAAAATAATGGAAATAGTTAATTCAAAAATATTATTTGCTTCTGTTTTATATACTGAATTATTAGCATTAATAAATTTTTTTCATCGTTATCCGCAATTATATTTAAAACACTGATTGTAATAAATACAATCCAAATAAAGTTTTCAAAATTTAGTCTTAAAATGTCATTACTATCTTTATTCATAATATGCCCTTCTATATATTATATAAATATCTTTTTTACTAAATATACCACTAATCATCTTAAGTGACATATTTGCACCGTGCCATATAATTATAAGTTGCAAAAATTGTGAATAAAATAAAAAACACATTAGAAAAGTATAAAAACTACTTCATTCTAATGTGTTTTTAGTTTATCTTTATGCAGTAATGTTTGTGTGTGTATGACAAAATCATATTTTTCGGGAGTGTGTCGGACGGAAATCATCATCTGATTCGTATATTTTTAACTATCTAGACAGACATGAATTTATCAATCTAACGCAACAAGGTCAGACTTTTCATAACGATTGTGTCCTTGCAAACTCTTTTTATATTTCCAACATATAATAGCTTCATCCAAACTTCTTCCTTGATTATCTTCGAAGAAATCTCGTATGTATGTATTATACTCAAATTGTTTATCTATCGTTGTTTTACCCTTTTTCTTTTCTTCCAAAATCTGATAATATGCATTAATTGCATTACCATAAGTTTTTCCGGCATTGCTCTTTAACCATTTTTGGAATAAAACATTAAAAGAAAAACTTTTACTTATTTTTTCTTTAAAAAAAGATCTATGCTTTTCAGAACATACTACATTTGATTCAATTAGTGTATTCTCTGTAATGACTCCAACATCTTTCGTAGTTTTTCTTTTTGTAGAAGTTTCTAACACCTTTCCCGTATCAAGAAAACAGGCAATTCTATCAATAAGTTCAATCTTTCCACCCGAAAAAGGCAGATTGTTTTTTCTGCAAAAATCAACAAGCTCTTTTTCAAATAGTAAAAAGTTCTAAAAGTTTCGCCATCTAATTTCTCATTCAAATCCGGTCTTTCACTCATTTGCATTCTCGCCGTCAACTTTTGATTTGTCTTTTCTTTAATTATAGCATATTATGTAGCATTTTTATATGGCGCCCCTAAAAGGAATCGAACCTTTATCACAAGAATCGGAATCTTGTATTTTATCCATTAAACTATAGGGACATCTAGGTAATTATAGCATTTTTGACTGGGAAATAGTAAAAAATAGCAATATAAAAAACGATAACCAATAACTTGCTAAAAAAGTTAAAATGTGGTATAATATAGAAAAAAATAGAAGTAGGTGAGAATATGTCAGTTGCAGAACAATTAGCAATTATTAAAGAAAATTTAAAGGACTATCCCAATGTCCGTCTTATTGCCGCAACCAAATATTTTGACATTGCTAAAACACGAGAAATAGTTGAAGCAGGAGTTACTAATATAGGGGAAAATCGTAAAGATGTCTTTCTAGAAAAATATGAAGCATTAAAAGATTTATCAATTACTTGGCATTTTTTTGGAACTATAAAAATTCCACCAAAGCTTTCACCAAGCTTTATTGATAGTATTGATTATTTACATTCGCTTGATTCAATTGATTTAGCCAATGCGATTAATAAAACTAGAAAAAAAGCAGAACCACTAAATTGCTTTGTTCAAGTAAACTTATCTGGAAATGCTAATAAGACAGGGCTTACAGAAACGAAGATTATTCCATTTATTAAAAATCTTGCAAAATATAATAAGATAAAAATAGTTGGATTAATGACTGTTGTATATAGTTTTGATGATGATGTACTTATGGGTTATTTCAATACTATGAAAGAACTACAAAAAGAAGTACAGTCCCTAAATTTAAGTTATGCACCTTGTACCGAATTATCAATGGGAATGAGTAATGATTATAAACTTGCCATTAAGTCAGGTGCTACAATGATTAGAATAGGAACCCTATTTTCAAAATAAGAGGAGTAAATATGTTTGGAAAAAAGAAAAATGAAGAAAGAAAATTAGGTACTGCCTTTGATCGTTTATTAAACTATACTTTCAAAGAAGATGAAGATATGGATACCCAATTATTAGATCTAGCAGACATTGTTATAGCTAATCGTCCATTACTTGCAAACTTTGAACAAATAAAAAGCATTGGTGAAGTAAATCATGCGGTATCATTTTTATCAGGCGTTGTTTATGCCCTTAATGGTGAAGTGTATTGCCTTGGTGATGAAACTAGATTATTTGCAACGGGAAAAGCCTTTGAGGATGGTTCACTTCAACGTTACGTAAAGGATTTCGCAGTAAATAGATAATGTTAACAAGATTAGGCGATTACTATCGTGAAGCACTAGATGGACAAATTGTGCTTACAAAATTTTTAGATTTAGAAGAAATAAAAGAGATAAATTCGTTAAACAAAGATGGTTTAAAAGTATATCTTTATGGTGGCTATGAAGAAGCTGAAAGGGTTAGGGCAATTGTTCAGTTAGCTTATTATGAAGCACCACTACCCGCTGATTTCAAAATAGCAATTTATAAAACAGAATATAATGCAAACTATCAAACTATTGGTCATCGTAATGTGTTAGGTTCAATAATGAGTTTAGGAATTGAACGCAATACTTTTGGGGATATTTATATAAATAATCAAGTTATTTATCTATTTTTAACGGAAGAAATCTCAGGGTATATGATTCAAAATATGCCGATGATTATGCATCAAAGATTGGAATTTAGAAAAGTAGACGATATTTGTGATGATGAAAAAAATCAAGAAGTAACTAAAGAAATTCAAGTTCCAAGTTTAAGACTTGATGTTATAATTGCCAAATGCCTGAATATTAGTCGCGCAAAAGCGACTGAAATAATTGAGGCAGGTAATGTTTCAATCAATCATTTGATATGTAAAAATATTAGTTATCAATGTCAATTGAAGCAGATAATAAGTATAAGAAAATTTGGTAGAATTACCATTTTAGAAAATTTAAGAACAACAAGAAAAGATCGAATTGTTTTACTTGTTGGAGTGTATCATTAGGAGGAAAACATGAAAGAGTATAAAGATACGTTATTAATGCCAAAAACCGATTTCCCAATGAGAGGTAACTTGGGTATTAATGAATTAACTATTCAACAAAAATGGGATGACAACAAAATTTATGAGAAAGTATTAAAGAAAAACGAAGGACATGAAACATTCTTCTTACATGATGGTCCTCCATATGCCAATGGTAGTATCCATGTTGGACATGCAATGAATAAAACGTTAAAAGATTTCCTTATCAGATATAAGACAATGAATGGTTTTTATTCACCATACTTACCAGGTTGGGATACTCATGGATTACCAATAGAAACCGCTCTTTCAAAAAATAAAAAAATTAATCGCAAAGAAATGTCAATTAGTGCATTTAGAGATTTATGCGAAAAATATGCTTTAGAACAAGTAGAAATTCAAAAGAAAGGCTTTAGACGTCTTGGTATCTTAGGTGAATGGGATGATCCATATATCACTTTAAACCATACATATGAAGCAGAACAAATCCGTTGCTTTGGAGTAATGGCTGCTCGTAATTTAATCTTTAAAGGATTAAAACCTGTTTATTGGTCACCATCTTCTGAAACAGCACTTGCGGAAGCAGAAATTGAATATAAAGATGTAAAGAGTAGTTCAATTTATGTTGCATTCAAAGTAGTAGATGGCAAAAATGTTTTATCTAACGGTTGTGAATTAGTTATTTGGACAACTACTCCATGGACTATGCCTGCTAACCTTGCAATTTGTGTAGGACCAGATATTGAGTATTCAGTAGTTGAAACAAATGGTAGATTCTTAATTGTTGCAACAGAATTAATTAATAGTGTATTTGAAGCTATTGGTTATACTGATTACCACATTGTTAAACGAATGATGGGTAAAGAATTAGAAGGTATAACTTATAAACATCCATTATATGATAGAATATCACCAGTTATTTTAGGTGATCACGTTACGCTTGATGCTGGTACAGGACTAGTACATACTGCTCCTGGTCATGGTGAAGATGACTTTGTTGTAGGTAAAAAATATGGTTTAGAAATTCTTTGCCCGGTTGATAGTAGAGGATATTTAACAAAAGAAGCTGGTGAATTTGCGGGATTATTCTATGAAGATGCTAACCAAGCAATCTTAAAACGTTTGGATGAAGAAAATGCTTTATTAAAAGAAATTGAGATAATCCATAGTTATCCACATGATTGGCGTACTAAGAAGCCTATTATCTTTAGAGCAACAGCTCAATGGTTTGCTTCAATTGAACATTTCCGTAATGATATTTTAGAAGCAATCAAACAAGTTAAATGGGTACCAAGTTGGGGCGAAGTTAGAATTTCTAATATGATTAAAGATCGCGCTGATTGGTGTATTTCACGTCAAAGAGTTTGGGGTGTTCCAATTCCAATTTTCTATGGTGAAGATGGTACTGCCATTATTGATCAAGATGTTATTAATCATGTTGCGGATTTATTTGAAAAATATGGTTCTAACATTTGGTTTGAAAAAGATGCTAAAGAATTATTACCTGAAGGGTTCACACATCCAAGTAGCCCTAATGGTAAATTTACTAAAGAAACTGACATTATGGATGTTTGGTTTGATTCTGGTACAAGTCATCATGCGGCATTAAAACAACGCTATGGTGTAAGTCAAGCAGATGTATACTTAGAAGGATCTGACCAATATCGTGGTTGGTTCAACTCAAGTTTAACAACTAGTGTAGCACTTACGGGTAAAGCTCCATATAAGACAGTTATTAGCCATGGATTTACTTTAGATGGTCAAGGTCGTAAAATGAGTAAATCATTAGGCAATACAATCGATCCAGTTGCTTGTTGTAACGAATTTGGTGCTGATATTTTCAGATTATGGGTTGCAAGTGTTGAATATCAAGCTGACTTTAGAATGAGTAAAGAATTACTAAAACAAGTAAGTGAATCATATCGTAAGATTCGTAACACATTCAGATTCTTGTTAGGTAACTTAGCTGATTTTGATCCTGAAGTTAATACCGTTCAATATGAAAAAATGTTTGAAGTAGATCAATTTATGATGTGCAAACTAAATGAATTGGTAAAAGAAGTTCATGAATCTTATAATAAATACGAATTTGATGAAGTATATCGTAATGTTTTAAATTTCATAACTAATGAGCTTTCGGCTTTCTATTTAGACTTTACTAAAGATATTCTCTATATTGAAGCTGAAGATTCTTTAGAAAGAAGAAGCATTCAAACTGTTTTATACAACACTTTATATTCATTAATTACATTACTAACACCAATTATCCCACATACTACTGAAGAAGTATACCAATACTTACCTGGTAAAAAATTAGAAAGTGTTTATCTATGTGATATGGTAAAATCAACATACTATATTAACTCTGATGAATTAATGGATAAATACGAAAAACTATTAAAAGTTAGAGATGATGTTTTAAAAGCATTAGAAGTTGCTCGTAACGAAAAAATCATTGGTAAGAGTTTAAATGCTAAAGTAACTTTTGTTCCAAATGATGAAGTTACAAAATTATTAGCAAGTATTAAGGCTGACTTAAAACAAATCTTCATTGTATCAGAATTTAACGTAGTAACTGAAGATATTGATGCTACAACATATGATTCTGGTAAAATAAAAGTTGAAGCTGCGGTAGGTGAAACTTGTAGTAGATGTTGGCAAATTGTTCCATCATTAAATCCTGATGAACTTTGCCCAAGATGTGCTAAAATATTAAAGCACTAATAATTAAAATTAAAGAGGAGATTGTAATATGGTCATATATTTTTTTAAGGAAAGAAGCAAAGAATTAATAGATTTTTATGATTTAGTAGATGGTTATTTTGACAAATGTGAGAATACCTCTATCACATCAAATGATAACGAATTAATAATTAACTTTGATATTCCCAACTTTGCATGTTCATATCGATATTTAGTTACTAAACGTTCACGTGTAACTAGCATGTATCGTTTAAATCCAAACTATATGAACACTTTTATGCTTTGTGAAATACCAGAAGCAATTCCTCAATTTTTAATTCGTTATATATTAAGACAAGTTGAAGAATTATGTACAAAATTTGGCTTTGCAATTTATCATGATATGTTTGATAACATTCACGAATTCAATATGTTTGAAATGATTGCATTACTAACTAAGGAACGTAAAAATTATTTACAAGAACATCCTGAAGTAGTAATGTATCCGATTGATCAAGATATGTTGAATGAGATTTGTACATATCAAGCATCACTTAGTGAATTGCCAAAGATTGTCAAAGGTGATGTAGTTGCTTCACCATACATAGTATTAAAAGATTCATCAAACCATATTTACTTTAGTGTAAATTGGCAAGTAGGATTACCAACTACTTTTCCACCTCATCTAGATTTTGTTCACGTTGAAGAAGAAGTTAATTTGGTAAGTTTAGTTCCAGCCAATATCTTTTATAAGTATGTTGACCACTATATGTACGAGATAAAAGATGGATCTATTGATATTAGAATTAAATACTTAAATGAAAAGGGTAGTAATAAGGCCCGTAAGTTAATTAGAAAGATGCGAAAATATGTTGTTTCAGCATATGATTATGAAGAAATAAAATTAACAAATTTAATTGAAAAATAGGAGAATAATATGCAAGTTAATAAATTTATTGATCATACTTTGTTAAAAGCTTTTGCGACAAGTGCAGATATTAAAAAACTTTGTGATGAAGCAATTAAATATGATTTTAAGAGCGTTTGTGTTAATCCGGCTAATGTTCAACAAGCAGCTAACTTATTAAAAGGAAGCGATGTTTTAGTTTGTACAGTAATTGGATTTCCACTAGGAGCTAACACTATTGAAACTAAGGCATTAGAAACAATTGATGCTATTAAAAATGGTGCTGATGAAATTGATATGGTTATCAACATTGGCAAAGTAAAAGAACATGATTATGATTATATTGAAAATGAAATAAAACGAGTTGTTGCGGCGAGCGTTGGTAAAACAACTAAGGTTATTATTGAAACTTGTTATTTAACTGATGAAGAAAAAGTAAATTGCTGTCTTGCTGCAAAACGTGCGCATGCAACATTTGTTAAAACTTCAACTGGCTTTGGTACTGGTGGTGCTACAGCTGAAGATATTAAATTAATGCGTGAGACCGTTGGCCCTGAAATGGGTGTTAAAGCAAGTGGTGGTATCCGCAATCTTGAAGATTTAGAAAAAATGGTTGAATTTGGTGCAACACGAATTGGTACATCTGCTGGTGTTGCAATTATGGAAAATTCATCATCTAAAAGTGAATACTAGGAGGAAAAACAAAATGAAAGCTACTCCCCATATTGAAGTAACTGAAGAAGGCAAAATTGCCAAAACCGTATTAATGCCAGGTGATCCTTTACGTGCTGAATATATTGCTAAAACATATTTAGAAAATGTTGAACAATTTAATCATGTAAGAGGTATGAATGGTTATACTGGAACTTATAAAGGACGTAAGATCTCTGTAATGGGTTCAGGAATGGGAATGCCTAGCATCGGCATTTACTCTTATGAATTATTCAAATTCTACAATGTAGAAAATATAATTAGAATTGGTTCTGCGGGTGCGTATGATCCTAACTTAGATTTATTTGATGTAGTCATTGCTAAAGAAGCTTACAGTGAATCAAGTTATGCCTTAACTCAAGCAGGTGAAACTAGAAACGTGTTAAGTGGTAGTGAAGAACTTGCTAAGAAGTTATTAAACATTGCTAAAGAAAAAGGTATTAAAACTCATTATGAAAGAATTCATTCATCAGATGTTTTCTATCGTGAAGGACCTTCTATAGTAGAAAAAATGTATGAAGAAAACAAGTGTGTTTGTGTTGAAATGGAATCTTTTGCTTTATTCCATAATGCAAATGTACTAAATAAAAAAGCCGCATGTTTACTTACAATTTCTGATTCATTAGTTAAACATACCGAAACTACTTCACTTGAACGTCAAACCGCATTCAATGAAATGATCCAAATTGCACTTGAACTTGCAGAATAATATTTACCACTTGTTTTACAGTTTGTTGTAAACAAGTGGTTTATTTATATAATAAAAATTAATATTAAGGACATAATAAAATTATAATGGAGGTGTATGAATGGAAATCAATAAATTACGCATAAATAATTTTGATTTATACCATATTCCTAATAATAAATTTAAATCTTTCACAATTGGTGTTTATTTCTTTAACCCTTTAGAAGAAAAAGAATTAAGCAGAAAGTCATTACTATCAAATTATCTTACTAAATATAATGAAAAATACCCAACCGAAAAGGCTTTAACAACTTACTTAAGAAGTCTATATGGAATGGATTTATATTGTAGTTATGGTAGAAATGGTCTTGTTACAACAATGAACTTTATCATAAGATCAATAAATGATAAATATTTATCTACTGATGAAGAGTTATTAAAAAAAGCTGTTGATGTATTAGACTTAACTATAAATAAACCCTATTTTGATGATAAATTAATAGATTTTGAAAAGAAGTTATTAATTGAAGACATTAACCGATTATATGATAATAAAAGTCAGTACGCAACAAGACGATTTTTAGATATTATGTTAAAAGATGAAAAATGCCGGTTTTCTTCAATTGGTACAGTTGAAGACGCTAAAGCAATTACTAAAGAAAGCTTAACTGAAACGTATAACAATATGTTAAATTCAAAACATATCGTATATGTCATAGGTGATATTTCTGAAGAAAAAATAAAAGATGCATTTAGCAATTTTCATTTGAAAGATGAAATAAGTGGAAAACTTGATTTCATCGATTATGAAACTAAAAAAATTGAAAAAGTAACGGAAGTTGTTGAAGAACAAAAAATACGTCAGTCAATAGTTTTAATGGGGTATCGAAGTGAAATAAGACTTAACGATGATTTATATAATGGTATGTTTATGTTATCTAGTATGCTTGGAGGTTATTTCCACTCAACCTTATTTCAAGAAATCCGTGAAAAAAGAAGCTTAGCTTATTCTGTTAGTTGCGACTATAACCCAAGAAAAGGCAACTTTGCCATATTTGCGGGGATAAGTGCAAGTAAATACGATGAATTCAAATCAGTAGTAAATCAAATAATTGAAGATTACCAAAATGGTAACATTGATGACAATGTTTTTGAGTTAACTAAAAAATCAATCATTAGTGGAATTTATAAATCTGCTGATCAACAAACTTATGGGATTGGTTTTGTCTTAAATGAAATATCAGGAATTGAAAATCATACGATTGAAGAAAAAGTTAATAGAGTATTAAGTATTACAAAAGAAGAAGTAATTGATGCCGCAAAATGTCTTGTTTTGGACACCATTTATTTTCTTAAGGGGACGCTATGATAGAATATAAAAATGATAAAATTCAAGAAAAATATTACGTAGAAGTATTAGAAAATGGCTTAACAGTATATTTATATCCCAAAAAAGACTTTTACAAGACTTATGCCATCTTTTCAACTAAATATGGCTCACAAGATATCGAGTTTACCCCAATAGATTTAGAAAATAGTATAAATACGCCTGAAGGTATTGCTCATTTTTTAGAACATAAATTATTTGAAAATGAAGATGGAACTGACGCATCAACGCTATTTGCCAAAACAGGTGCTGATGTAAATGCCTTTACAACTGCTAATCAAACAGCGTATCTTTTTTCCGCAACTAATTCAATCAATGATAATATTGAATTATTGTTAGATTTTGTTCAAGAACCATGTTTTAAAAAAGCAAGTATCGATAAAGAAAGAGGAATTATTGAACAAGAGTTATTAATGTATCTTGATCAACCTCAAAGCGTACTATATTTTGGTCTTCTCAAAAGCTTATATAAGAAGAATAATGTTCGAAATGAAATTGGTGGTAGCGTAGAATCAATTAAACAAATTAATGAGGAATTACTCTACCAGTGCTATCATACTTTTTATCACCCCAAAAATATGGTTTTCTGTGTTGTTGGTAACTTTGACAAAGATGAATTAATTGAATTAATTAAAAGCAATCAAAGCCGTAAAACATTTGGTGAATTTAAACCTATAACTAGAAAATATTATTTAGAAGATGAAGAAGTTAACGAAAAACATCAATTTACTGAAATGGATGTTAGCATTCCTAAAGTAACAGTAGGTGTGAAAATCCCTTATGAAAAATTAACACCATATGAAATACTAAAAAAGACAATTGCTATTGAAATATTAACGGATTTATACTTTGATGAATCAGCTGATGTGTATGAAAAATTGATGAACTCGCGAGTTATTAACAATAGTTTTGAATATGATGTTTATTTTGAAGAAACCTATCGTCATATCATCTTTAATCTAGATACAAAAAATCCTGAAAAGTTTGTCGAATCAATTACTAAAATAGTAAACAAAATATCAAAACAAGATATAGATGTAGAACAATTTGAAATAATGAAAAAACTATATCAAGCTAGAAATATCAAAAGATTTAATTCGTTAGAGTATATTGCTAACTTGATGGTCGAATTTCATCAAAATGATTTAGCTTTTTTTGATTTATTAAAATCTGTTGATGAATTAACAATTGATGATGTACTTGAGGCAAGAAAATACTTTAGTACTAACGCAATGTCTTCATTTACAATATATCCATCAAAGAAATAGGTAAAATTAAATGCAAGTAGTTTATATAAACTACTTGCATTTTTAGTTCAGATTTAGTTTTAACTTAAGTTCAACATTACAATTTTTAAAATAATTATAATTGTAACCAAAATAGTAATTTATGTTAAAAACATCAACGGGTTGATTATACATAAAATTTACTAATTCATTGATTTCTCTTAACACCAAATCATTGATTTTAGCAAAGTTTTCTTTATCAGATAATGAATCATTCTTTTTGGTTAAGGTTCCTTTAATTGTAAAAGTAATAATAATAGTCTGTTTATATTTTTTAAGTTTATATTTTCCTTTCTTTATATATAAGTCATATTCACCTAAATTGTACGTTGTATTGTTTAAAAGTGTTAACCAGTGTAGGGGTTTAAATTCATTGGCAAAGATGGTTAATAAAGTATTATCTTTATTATAAAAAGTATAGCCATCTAAGAATAATGAGTAATATTCTTCATCTTGTCTAGAAAAGATTTTCTTAACACAAGAAATATGTGGCATAAGCAGTGTATAATTATTTATGGTAATAGCTTTTGCAAAATCCATAAAAGTTATTAATTTATAAGATTTTATCAAATCAGGATTGATTAATAATGTATGGTAAGCTGAAATCTCTGAGAAGTTTTCAATATTAAAAATATCTTCTGGTTTACTATCAGTTGCAAAAAGATAGAAACTAGGATATAAATTTAAGTCATCTTTAATGAATTGATAAAAATCAAATAAATATTGATTATTTAAAAACTTATTGGTGAGAATTACTGTTCGTAAATGATTGTAGTGAATATAAATATTAGATATTTGATTAAGTTTTCGGAAAGCTTCAGTTAGAGTTGGTGCAGTGATTTTCGCAACATAGGCAAGGTTATCAACATTATTTGAAGATATTTCAGCTTGTGCAAGGTTAAAATTATTAAGTACATAGAAATAGCAATCATATTGATTATTCTCTTCATTAATGTCTAAACAAATACTATTAATGTAAATAACTTTTGTTACATCAATGTAATCATTTCTTTTAGTAATAATCGGAATAAACGAAGTTAAGGTTATTAAAATTAACAAAATTTTTTTCATAGTTTAGTCACCTGATTTAAATCTTTTCTAGGTAGAAAATAGTTCTTTAATTCTTTTATATCAAATGGTATAAAGGGGTATAGATAAAATGTACCATTATTTTTTTGTTTAAATAAATAAAATATTACGATTATGCTAGCAAGAATAAACCCAATTAATCCCATTGTAAAAGAAAGAATTAAAATGAAAAATCTAAAAATATTTATTGAAGTAATTAAATAGTTGTTTGTTGTTACTGCGAATACCGCAATATATGATATTGAGGTAAGAAACAGAATTATTGCTCCAATTGTTCCCGATTGAATGGCATTTTGGCCGATAAATAAACCACCTAAGATAATGATAATATTTTGAATGTAATTATTAGTTGACCTACTAGTTGAAAAACGGTAGAATTCAAATAATAAGTAAACAATAATAACCTCAACAAAAGTAGGCCAATTGGTACCTTTTTCCGTTGTTTGGATATTAGCAAGCAGGGATATTGATAAGGTGCCACGATGGAAACTAATAATGGCGATAAAAAGTCCCATAAAGAAAACTGATATCAAAAAGAAAATAGTTATAAAGATATGATTGAATAAAGAATAATATTTAGGAGTATTAACATATGACTTAGAAGTAGTAAAAGTTGAAAGAGTCGTGGGGAGAATTAAAGCAATTGGAGAATTATCTAACATGATGACAATTCTACCTCTTAGTAGGGCAGTAGTAATAATTTCTGGTGAACTTGTATTGAACACTTGTGGTAACAATGAATCAATTTGATACAAGCAATACAAGTCATTAATAGAAGTAATGGCATCTTGTTTAATTGAAGATAAACCATCCAAAACTTTAGAAAGCGAAAAACGGTCATAAAATTTATTAATAAAAAGTACAGCACATTCAGTTTTGTTTAATAAACCTAATTGATATTTTCTTACCTGTAAGGCATTTGTTTTTAATCTTCTTTTAATAAGTGTTAGGTTATCACTTAGATCCTCAATTAGGGCATCTCTACTTGCCATAGGGTCTTCGGGATCAAGAATACTTTCGGAAATACTTCGTTTAGGCTTTTCCGCAAACTCAAATTGATAGTAATAACCATCATTAAAGAAAATAAGTACTTTACCAGAATATAATAGGAAATCTAAATTCTTTTCTGAAATATCGGTTATAGGATTACATATCCCAAGAAATTGTTTTGATAATTCTTTGTAATTGGTAGAATTAATGCTTGGTTTAATTTCAAAATTAAACTTTTTAATATCTACAAGTTGCGACATGTACACTATATTAAAGGTAACACCATTAATGGTAGTTTCATTAACAACTACATCGTCTTGTAATTTACATATTTTAAAGAAATCATTAATTATTTGTTGCATGTTTTTTTCTCCTTGCAAATTTAAATAAGATAAAGAATAAAGTAAGTATTATGGTCGTTATCATTAAAATAAGAGAAGCAACTTCTTTAGTCATATTTAATTTATAGTTAAATATTACACCAATTGCTAAAACAGTTGGGAAAATCAAGGTAATTATTGAGTTGCGTTTACCTTTAAAGATAATTCTTGCAATTTCACATTGCGTTGAAAAGTGAAATATAATGAATGCGGTAGTACAAATTAAATAAAGAATGTCAAGGTGTTCTAGATAATGATTATTGCGATAGGCAAAATATTTGATTAAGTAAGGGTATTTTGAATTCTCAAAATATTTGGGAGTAAAGAAGAGATAACATTCGAAAATAAGTCCAGTTGAAAATAAAATAGTTCCAACAATCATTAAGATAAGACTGAACTTGTTTATTTTCTTAGTAGGAATGAATAAAAATAATAACAATTCATCTAAAAATAAAAAAGGAAAACATAAAAGATTATATAAATTATTAAGTTTTAAAGGCGTATGTTTTAATAAAGTAAAATCATGAGTAGTATTACTTGTCAAAGTTAAAGTATATAGTACCAATACTACAAGTAACATAACAAAACCAATGCGAACAATATTTGCAAGACCATAAGTAGACATAAATAGGCAAGTTAAGATTATGAGAATTAATAAAATAAAATGTGATGTTTCTTGGTAGTAATAATCACTAACGATTCCAATATAAGCTGATAAACTAAATAAGCCACTCAACAACAAATATATTAATAAGATAATTCTTAAATAATTGTGATCTAAGATTGTTTTAATACAGTTTGCTTCTCTAGGAATAAATGTAACAAATATTAAAACAAAAGGAAGTATTAATAGAAACACTAAATAACCACAAGTTGGAAAATTCTTTATTGCCATGTTTGCGGCAAAAAGGGATACGCCACCTACGGTTATAATTACACTATATACGTAAAGTTGAATTCTTGATAATTTCATTATGTCACCCCATAATATAGTTTTAACAAAATAACCAAATAAATACAAAAACTTGCTATTTTTAATATTTTGTCAAATAACTTATAAAAGTATGCAAAGTAATTAATATAGAATGGATAAAAAAATAATTATTTTCAAAATACTGAAAATAACTAATGTTTTTGCTAGATAGGTAATTTTGAATAAATATTTATCCGTGCTATAATGGTTGTACTATATTTGGGGAGGTATAGAATGTTAAATCAAGTTACTTTAATTGGGAGAGTTGTCGAAACGCCAGTAGTGAAAAAGTTAGAATCAGACAATAAAGCTACAACATTGGTGCTTGCGGTGACAAGGGCATTTAAAAATATGAATGGCAACTATGATACTGATTTCATTAGAATATCATTGTGGAATGGTATCGCCGAAAATGCAGCCGAATATTTAAGAAAGGGGGATATTGTAGGTATTAAGGGAAGAATTTCAGTAAGAGATACGGAAGTAAATTTTACCACTAAAGATGAGATTCTTCACAAAAAACTATCGATTTTGGAAGTAATCGGTGAAAGAGTTTGTTTCATTCATACAAATAGGAAAAAAGGAACCGAGGTAGTAGAGGAAGAATTATGAAATAAAGCCATGACTTTTGGTCATGGCTTTATAATTTACTCTTCGCGTTCATTAATAACGTTAATAATTTTTTGAGACATTATTTTAATTAATGGCACAAATGTTGCAATAATTGTAATGATTAATACAAATAATCCTAAATATAATGGACTACGATAAGTCATTGTATATAGTGAAAGTTTTACTTTTTCTAAAGGGTCAGTAATGTTGGATCCATAGTTATCAATGGCTAGCTTAGCTAGTGGAATTGATGCACCATAGGCAAGTAAATTAACAAAGAACATTTGAATAACAAATATTAGCGAAACTTTGAAACCACTTAAGCCAATAGAACGCATTATACCAATTTCCTTTTTAGAATCAACAATTTCAATTGTAAATACGGTCCACATTATACCAATTGTAAGAATAGTAAACACTATTAGACCACCTTTTGATAAAAACTCTACTAGGGGATCAATATTGTAACTTTCAATTTCATCTTTATATTGGAATATATCAATAATATAATGATATTTTGAATTATATAAACTATTGAATTGTTTTAATACTGTCTCAGGATTATTAGATAATTCAACTAAGATATTTTCTTCTAATTTTAAGTTAGAAATAACTTGGGTTGCGGCAATGAATTCATTACAGCCTTTTATTGATAAGTAGAAATTATCAGAAGTAGTTACTCCCGCAATGCGATATTTTTTAATAATGCTAACTGGAGTTTCTACACCATTAATGTTAATGCTAGTAAATTCATTTTTAACATATGCATAAGAATTAAGAATTTGTTGTTGAAGCATCTTTTTTTCTTCTTCAGCACGCCACCATAATTCATTATCAGTGGTTAATAAGTAATACTGCCAATCGTCTAAATCAATTATCTCTCTTAATTTAGCAAGAGGAATGATTATTTCATCTGAACCAATTGGAGCACTACCAAATCTTAAATTTTCATTTTGGTAAAGAACTATTTCACGATCATCAAGTAGTTTGCCACGTACATATACGGTGTAATCGTTACTTGTGAAGTTTGAAGCATCTTTATCGTTTGCATAATCAGCATTAGTTCTTGGATTCTTAATTAATTCTACAGTATAAATGTAATTTTGATAACCTTCTTGATTTAAAAGGTAATTGTTAGAATTAGTTACACCTACAACATTGTAACTTTTATTAATTATGACATTATAACTATCGTTTGTTAAATTTGAGGAACCATAAGATAATTTTAAAGTAAATGGTTTAGTTAATATTTTATTAATTAATTCATCTCTTTGTTCAGAAGTATTGGTAGTGTCAGCGAGCATTTCAATTTGTGAATCACTAAAGTTGTAAATGTTCTTTAAGTCACAAAGAGGTACCATTATTTCATTTTCATTATTTGGAGCTTTACCAAAATAGATTTCTTCAGTTGAATAATTTTTAACAAATTGTTCGTCTAAAGTGAAGAAGTCTTCAGTATCAATTTTACCAGCACGTAAATCAATTCCTTCACAACATACGATATCATAATATTTATCCCCAATAATTATTGAATTCATTAATAAGTAGTCATAAGCAAAGCTTTTAAAACTACTATCATATTCGGAAATTTGATATTCACTACTATATAAGATTTGATTTGTTAGCTTTATCCAATTGCTATATTCAGTTTGGACAATTCCCACAATCTTTAAATCAGTTTCAAGACCAAAGTCATACCAACGATTTAAGATATCGTATACTTGAGCGTTTTTATCAATAAGACCAAAATGTTTAAAAGATTCAAATAAGAAATCAGTTATTAATATTTCTGGTTCATTAGGATTAGGAAGTCTACCGGCATATATTCGATATGTATTAGTAGGATCATACAAAATTACGGTGTTAATTTTACCGGTATAAAGGAAATTAGCTTTTTCAAGTTGATACTTTGTTACATATCTTACTGAGATTGATTGATATTTGTGAATAGTTAAATCACTTGCATATTTTTTAATGTTTTCATAAGCATTGTCGTCTAATTTACCTTTTTGATATTTGTCATAAAAATCTTTATTAGAATTGTTCTGTGAATCATTATATTGATAGATATTAGTATAATGAACGTTATTATTAACGGTAGTGTAGACATTCTGATAAAGTTTGTCACCATTTAGTTCAATGGCAAAAGATAAAAAGGCGAGACTTATGGTACAAATTACGAACATTAAGATGTAACTAAATTTTTTGTGCCACATATTTTTGAATGCAAGTTTTGTAATAGTTGCAAGGGGTACTTTAGCTCTTTTTAGTACAAGTTTATTATTTGTTGTAACTTCTTTGTTGGTATTAGGTTCAACTACTTGTTCATTTTGACTAGAAACATCTAGGTCAACATTTGCGGTATCAAAGCGAAGTATTTCATCTGAATACTTTAATGCAGATTCTTCGTCGTGAGTCACAATTATAATTAAGCGGTCTTTTGATAATTTTTTAAATAATTCAAAGATTTTTTTGCTAGTTTCACTATCAAGGTTTCCAGTAGGTTCATCCGCAATAATCATTTTAGGATCTTTTACTAAGGCTCTAGCAATAGCAATACGTTGCTTTTGGCCACCAGATAGTTGGCTTACTTTTCTTTTTTCAAGTCCAGTAAGTTCTACAGCATCAATTATGTCTTTTACTTTTTGTTTTGCAACTTTACGTTTGCAACCTTGAATTGATAAAGAAAGTTTAATGTTTTCTACTAAAGTTAAATCTTTTAAAATATTGTATTCCTGAAATACGAAGCCTAAATAACTATTTAGATAATTATTTCTTTCACTACTTGAAAAAGAAGAGAATGCTCGGTCTTCAATGTAAATTTCACCACTATCGGGTTTGTCTAGTCCACCAAGTAAATTTAATAGTGTAGATTTACCAGAACCACTTGGTCCAAGAATAAATACTAAACCAGTATCAGGGAATGTATAATTTAAATTACGGATTACATGAATTCTTTCATTACCTGAAGTATAGAACTTGTTTATGTTTTCTAATCTAATCATACATCCTCCTATGAAATTTTAATTACGTCGATTGGTTTTTTACGACTTAGGCTAATTAATGGAATTGCAATTGTAATTAATGGGGCTACAAAAGCAATAGCAAGTGAGATTAAATAACCCATCTTTGTTAGTTTGAAAATTGTGAAATCAATTGGTTTTATTGAAATATTATATGATTTCATAATTAAATTTGCAGCAGTAGCACTTAGGTTATGGTCTAATACCTTTAAGAAAATATTAGCACCTATTGACGCAAGTATGAATGCACTAGCACTAACGAGAAGAACCTGGAATAAGTAGATGAAAGATATTTTAAAGCCATTCATACCAAGTGACATGTAAATTCCAATATCTTTTCGGCTGTTCTTTATCGTAATAACAACATAGTTGAAAATCATTAAAATACTAAATAAACATAAAGCAAAGAATATACCTAAAAATAAAATTAAATTGCTATCAATAAAATCATTAACAACTTGTAATTTAACATAAGAAATATTGTCAATTACTAAATCGTGTGAAGTTAAGTCGCTATATAATGTAGCATTTTTATTTAAATCATCGCTAACTTTTAGAATTAAATAACCACCCATTGAATCGTTAGCATAATCAGAATAGGAAGTTTTTAAATAGTTGTAATACATTTGGTCTTCATTTTTATTGCAAAAATAGATTGTTGCTTCATCATTATTGTCGATGACACCTACTATTTTAACATTGAAAGAAGTAGTGATGCGCTTATAGCCATAAAAAGAAAATACGGCTGTGGCACCAGTTGTAGGATTAATTAGCTCGTTATCTCCATATTCATCAGGATTAGCGAGATTAGCTGGGAAAGTATCTTCTAGAGCTGCTTTTATGTATAAATCATAAAATTTCTTAGATACCATTATTGGTTCTAGTTCGCCTTCTTTAGGTTTCTTAGGACCTTCTCTATCACCTGCTATTATGTATGGCTTCATTAAATCGGTAAACATTGAGACTTTTACATTACTTATTAAGCTAGTTTCATCAAAAGCTTTAAAGATAAAGTTATCAGAAGTATATTCAATGTTAGAAGTAGAAACAAATTGATTTTCATCGTTGTCACTAACAAAATCCGAAATTAGCATAAATAAAGCACCATAGAAAGCTTTGTTATCGTAATAACTTGCTTGATAATTAGCATCATATAAATAAAAGTATTCATATTCTTCATCATAGACAGATTCTTTTTTGGCAAATTTATTATAATCGGTAAATATTATTCCTTTAATATAGATTTTTTCATTCATACCGGGGAACATAAAGTATTTTCCTGCAAAATAATCTTCATAATTACCATAGAAATCTTCATAGAAATAATTATGAGCAATTAGTGAATCAGCCATTATGTCAGTAATATAACATGTTAGATTTATTTCAACGTCGTTACCATCATCATCTTTTAAATTTCTAAGATTGAAAGTAAGTGGTTCTTTAGTTGATACTTTGTCAATAGTTTTTAAATCTTTTAAAGTTATAATATTAGTGAATTCTGATAAGTAGAATAATTTATCTTTTTCATCGGTTAAGTCAATTGGATTATTTTCATAATCGGTTTCGCGAATATCAACCCCAAGTGGTATGCTATTTAGGATTGTGTAGGTATCTTCACCATAAGCTTCGATTAGCTTTTTGTTTGTTCTTGCGTCAATATCGAAGAAACCGGTGCTTATTGTTTGATTATAAAGGGTTTCTTTATGACTTATTTTAATAAAATCATTATGATATTTTGATTGAAATGCAGTATATTGGTCTGCTGCATTAGAAAAATACAAATTAATTGAGCTTTCCGCAAATATTAAAGATATTGTAAAGAAGAGGGCAATCATTAAAAAGCGGAACAGATGTAGTTTAATATTCTTAAAAGATAAGAACATTGAAGTAGTTAGTTTTGGTTGAATAGGTTTAATAAAATTAGTATCGACTAAAGTATTGTTATTTGTTTCTTCAGTTACATCTTCATTAATTTTTCGTTCAGAAATTATTTGTCCATCTTTTAAAGTAATTTCAAAGTCGCCATATTTATCAGCAAGTGTTGTATCATGAGTAACCATTATAACAAGTTTATTAACGGATATTTCTTTTAATATCCCCATTATAATGTCACGATTCTTTTTATCAAGGTTACCAGTAGGTTCATCCGCGATGATAACTTCGGGATTTTTGATGATAGCTCTGGCAATAGCAACTCTTTGGCGTTCACCACCTGAAAGTTGATTCATTTTACGATGTTCTTTGCCTTTTAAGCCAACTTTTTCAATAACTTCTAATATTTCATTTTCATTTTTGTGAACGTTGATGTTCTTTAATCGCAAACTTAAGGCAATATTATCCAAAACACTTAGATTTTTAATTACATTAAATTCTTGAAAGATAAAACCAATGTAAGAGTTGCGATAAGCATTGAAATCACTACGTTTAAAGATATTAGTATTTAAATTATTAATTATTAAATCACCTGAGTCATAAGAGTCAATACCACCAATTATATTTAATAAAGTTGATTTTCCAGAACCACTCTTACCAGTTATGAAGTAGAACCCTTTTTCAGGAAAGGTGAGATTGATATCTTTTAAGGCGTGAAATTTTTGACTTCCTGAATTGTAATATTTGTTTAAATTTTTAATTTCTATCATAACATGCTCCTAGAAAATTATATCGTCGTAAAATGGTGGTAAATAAAAAGATATTGATGGCACATTATTTTTAAGAGTTAACATTACGAGGCCACAAGTATCTTTATAACCAACAGAAGATTGAACTTTTGCAATGTAATAATCATTTATATATTTAGTTTGCTTGAACAAAGATTGGCCATAGAATGATTTCATATGGTCTACAATATAAGTCTTTTCATATTTATCAGTCATAAAATCATTTTGGAATGTTTCAATCCATGGATCATTTTCAGAAATATTAACTAAGATATTACGGTAAGTATCAATTGCTTCATTATTTACTGATATATAGTAGTTACGATATTCTAAAGCTTTATAAGAAAGAATGTAATAATCACCAAAAGTGAAAATATCTTCATAGAATCTACTTGTACCACTACCGAAGTTGTTGATAAGCCCTGAGGCGATTCGGCAAACTTCATTACCATTAGTAGATACTATATGATAATTATTAAAGTAATTAGTAGAGTTTCTAAGATAATACATCTTAGCAACTACTGCAACATTATTTTTAAATGAATTTGCTTGAACAAAAGTAGCAATACTAGTTGTGGGATTACCAGAACTTTCATTAATAGAAGTAGTGGTTAAATATTCACCAGTAGTTGAAATATAGTGATATACAGTACAGTTAATAGTTTTAGTTCTACCAGTAAGCTTGCCATCAATAGTATTGAATTCTTCTGCCACATAACTTCCGGTTTCACCAACTACCGCATAACCATCATAGAAATCATTAGCATATTCCCAGTCTAAGTTATATAAACGGTTCCCATTACTATCAATATGACTATAACGGAATTCACCATTTGAGTTTCTAAAGCCTATTACCGCATATCCATTATGAAATTGTCCACAGTATTCATAATTTAAACCTTGAGATGATTCGTCTTGATCAAATAAATAAGAAAAAGAATTAGTTTCTTCATCGTACTTTAGATAACCTTGCTCTTTATCATTACCAATAACTAGTAGGTTATCAGAAAAGTATCCAATTGATGTAATGCCATCAGAAAATTCATATAGAATTTCATTACTGTAATTAATAATGTAAGTTTTATTTTGTTTTTTTACGACTGCCATATTCATTGAAAATGGGTAAGCTTCATCGAATTGGGGTTCAATTAAAACTTTTCCGGTATTGGTGATATAGCCAAATAGTCCATTTTTCTTAACTATTAAGTAATCATCAAAATAAGGAACGATTGAGTCATAAGCTTCTAAACTTAAAGTTTCTTGTTTATCGTTTATTATATAAGGAATACTATCTTTGTATACAATAGCTATCGGATTTTCTATTGTTAATTCCTTTTTTTTACAACTTGTAAAAAAACAACAAACTAAAAGTAATATTATTAATATTAAAGGTTTTATTATTATTAGTTTTTTCATCGAAATCACCTCATTCTATTTATTATATCAAAAAAAGCCTATATCTTCAATGTAAAGGCTTACCAAAAGGGAGAAAATATTGAGGTCTTTTTTACGAAAATAGGGGATAAATTAGTAATGTGATAAATAAATGAAAAAGCATGTCAATAAATGAATACGTTTTCAAAAAAATTATTCATTTATTTGAAATTATCGTCAAGATATTATATAATATAAATGTAAGCGTTTTTATAGTTGAATAGCAAGAGGAGGAGTACTATGAAAGAATATTTAACTAATCAAATTAGAAATGTCGCTTTACTTGGTCACTTAGGAAGTGGGAAAACAAGTTTAAGCGAGTCAATGTTATACCTAAGTAAGGCAATAAACAAAAAGGGTGAAGTAGAACGCAAAAATACTGTATCAGATTATTCTGTTGAGGAGCAAAATCGTTTAACATCACTTTCAACATCAGTAATCCCAGTTGAATGGAATAATTTTAAAATCAACTTCCTTGATACTCCAGGATCAGAAGAATTTTCAGGAGAAATTGCTCAAGATTTAGCAGTAGTTAAAGGGGCTGTTGTCCTTATTGATGCACAAAAGGGAATTGAAGTAGGTAGTGAAAGAGTTTGGGATGAATTAAGATTAAGACATACCCCAACAATTATTTTCGTTAACAAAGCTGATAAAGAAAACGTAAAATTAGATAAAATTATTGAAAATATTAGAAATGGTTTTGGTTCAAAAGCTGTTCCATTTGTAATTCCAATTGGTTCAGGAACTGACTACCAAGGTTATATCGACATCTTATCAAAGAAAGCATACATTGGTCAAGATGAAAAAGAATCGCCAATTCCAGCTGAATTTGAAGCAAAAGTAGAAGAATTATATGCGGAATTCACTGAAATTGTTGCGCAAGAAGATGAAGTATTATTAGAAAAATATTTTGGTGGTGAAACTCTTACTGAAGAAGAAATCACTAAGGGATTAAGAAGTGCATTATTAAATTGTGATATTTTCCCAATCCTTGTTGGCTGTGCAACTAAAGATATGGGTGTAAAAGGCTTATTAGAAAAGATTTGCAATTACTTACCATCACCTCAAGATTTAAGACCTAATCGTGGATTTAATCCAAAAAATAATGAAAAACTAGAAAGAAAATCTTTAGATACTGAACCTTTCTCAGCATACGTATTTAAAACATTAGTAGACCCTTTCCTAGGTACTATTAATTTCATCAAAGTATGTTCAGGAACAACTAAAGGTCTTACTGAAGTTTATATTCCAAATACTGATCAAGTAGCAAAAATTGGTGTAATTTCTTGCATTATGGGTAAAACTCAAATAAATATTGATGTTTTACATGCCGGTGACATTGGTGTTTTAACTAAATCTGGCGATATTCAAACAGGTTATACTCTTTGTGATAAGAAAGATGTTATAATGTATCCACCAGTCGAAATGCCTACACCAGTAATCTATGTAGCAATTCATGCTAAAACAAAACAAGATGAAGATAAGATTTCTTCTGCATTACAAAAATTAAACTTAGAAGATCCGACATTTGAAGTAAAACGTAACCCTGAAACTGCTCAATTATTAGTTGGTGGTCAAGGTATGACTCATATTGGTTATATCTTAGAGAAGATGAAAAATATGTTTAAAGTAGATGTAGATACTGCTGACCAAAAAATCGTTTATCGTGAAACTATTCGTAAAATCGGTTCTGCCCAAGGTCGTCATAAAAAACAATCTGGTGGAGCAGGTCAATTTGGTGATGTATGGATTCGTTTTGAACCATTAGCAGACAAAGACTTTGAATTTGCTTCAGAAGTAGTTGGTGGAGCGGTTCCTAAAAACTTCTTCCCAGCGGTTGAAAAGGGTTTAATCGATACTTTAGAACATGGTCCTATTGCGGGATTCCCAGTTATTGGTGTAAAAGCTGTTTTATATGATGGATCATACCACCCAGTTGATTCAAATGAAATTTCATTTAAGATTGCGGCAGCACTTGCCTTTAAAGAAGCCTGTAAGACAATTAAACCAACAATTCTTGAACCTATTATGGAAGTTGTAATAACTGTAAAAGATGAATATGTTGGTGACATTATGGGTGATATTCCACAAAGAAGAGGTTCTGTAATTGGTATGGAACCAGTAGGTAATGGTAAAACTGCAATTACTGCTCAAATACCAGAAGCTGAAATTATCAATTATTCAATTGACTTAAAGGCAATGACTCAAGGTAGTGGTAAATTTACACGTAAGTTTATCAGATACGATGATGTACCTAATCAATTAGTTGATAAAATTGTTGCGGAATACAAAAAAACAAATTAGTAAGCAAAAAGAGTGATTTTTGAATCACTCTTTTTCGTTGCTATTTAGATATTCTATTTAAGGCAAGGGTAATGCCTAAGATGGTTTTTCCGTCAACAGTGTATTCCTTATTATATAAGCTTTTAATTTCTGCCATAGGAATTCTAATTAACTCAATAAATTCATCTTCATCTTTAGGTAAAGAACTTTTAATTAAATTTGTTGCTAAATATATATAAGTAACTTCATTACAAAAGCCAGGAGATGGATAAAAACTACAAAGTAATTCTAAATTACTACAATCATATCCTATTTCTTCTTGGAGTTCACGTCGTGCAGCACTTTTAGGATTTTCACCATTTTCAACTAAACCGGCAGGTATTTCGATAAGTTCATCACCAATACCACTACGGAATTGCTTTACAAATATGAAATTGTTTTTATCATCTATCGCAACAATTGAAACACCAGGTTTGTGCGAGACAACTTCACGCTTTGCAATCTGGCCATTTGGTAGTTCAACTTCATTAATATCTAGCTTTACAATACGACCATCATAGACGTTTTTACTAGTTATTATTTTCTCGATATTCATTTACTTTCTCCAAAAAGTAGTCAAAGATTATTTCTGATTCTTTGGTATAATATCTTTCAGGATGCCATTGAACTGCTACAATTGGTAATGTCTTATGTTCGATTGCTTCAATTACATCAGCGTTTTTATAAGTAGCAATAAATCCCTCAGGAACTGTTTTAACAGCTTGATGATGAAAGGTGTTTACTAGGAATTTTTCGGGTAATAATTTAGAAAGATTTCCCGTAGCAATTCGTTCAACGTAATGTTTTTTATCAACTGCTGGATGATCTAATTTATCCGTTTCAATGTCTTGAGTTAATTTTCCACCTAGGAATGCCGCAATACATTGGATGCCTCTACATATTCCTAAAACGGGTAGTTTATTAATTATTGCATATTCAATAATTTCTTTATCAATTAAATCAGTTTCTTCATCAATACCTTTTGACAAACCTAAATCATTTGTTTCACCATAGTATTTAGGATTAATATCATCGCCACCTATTTCGAGAATTCCGTCGCACATTTTTAAAGAATTTAATAAATTTGGTCCTGGGACAAGAATTAGGGGAATCGCATTTCTGTTTACAATTTGGTCAATATAATCAGTATTAACTTGCAAAAAATGTCGATTAGTTTCTTTGTAAAAAGCATAGCGTGGGCTTATGCCGATTATTGGTTGTTTCATAAATTCACCTCAAATAGATTTTATCATTTTCGAAGAAAAAAAACCAAAAATAAGATAAAAAATTTATGTTATTCACTTTTAATAAATACTTAAAAATGATATAATAGAAAAAGAACATCGTATAAATATTTTTGAAAGGAGCAATGAAATGAGCAAAAAGCTAAGTGAAGGTAATGCCTCTTCAAAGAAAACGGAAAAGAAAAAGAAAAAAACAGTTTATGGTACGTATAGAGAAGATCGTAAAACTCCCAAATATGTAAGTAGTGAAAATTATAAAGATGGACTTACTGATGAAGAAGTTAATGAAAGAATTGAAAATTTACAAGTAAATATTGAAGGAAGGGTAGAAAGTAAATTTACTAAAAATTTCAAATTAGTTTTTAAAGTAATAACTAAAAACACTTTTACTTTTTTTAATATTTTGTATATTATTGTTTTAATATTATTGTTAGTAGCAAATGCCTGGAATAAACAAGCAGGAGTAAATGATAGCGTAAAACAATTGTTAAATTTAGGTAGTGATAAAACCTTTGAATTTGGTTTAGCAACCTTCTCATTCGTAATAATTGTTAGTATTAACCTTGTTATTGGGATAATTCAAGAAACTAAGTCAAAAATTGCAATTAATAAATTAAAACTATTGACTAATCCTAAGGTAACATTAGTTCGAAATGGTGAAAAAGTTGTAATGAAAGAAACCGATGTAGTTTTAGACGATATCGTTTATTTAACTCCTGGTATTCAAATTGTTGCGGACATGGTACTACTAGAAGGTGAAGTTGAAGTTAATGAATCACAACTTACTGGTGAATCAGTACCAATTAAGAAAAAAGTTAATGATGTAATTTATTCAGGAAGTTTTATGGTTTCTGGTACATCATATGCAAAAGTAATCCATGTTGCAAAAATGAATGAAATTAATAAATTAACATCACAAGCTAAGAAATATACTGAGCCCAACTCACAAATACTTTCAGGCCTAAGAAAATTACTAGTTGTTATGGGCTTTATTATTGTCATAACATCGTTTGCAATGTATGCGTGGTCATGGAACTGGAAAGGCTTTAGGGATTTGTTGTATGGTGGTGATTTATCTAATCCGGATTTGATTATTCCGCTTAAAGCTAATTATATTGTGGCGATTAAACCAATTACTGCCGCAATCATCGGTATGATACCTGCGGGATTATATTTATTAACATCAGTTGCTTTATCGGTTGGGGTATTTAGATTGTCAAAACATAATACCTTAGTTCAAGATAATTATTGTATTGAAATGCTAGCCAGAGTTAATGTATTATGTTTAGATAAAACAGGTACTATCACAAATGGTAAGATGACAGTTATTAAACACGAAATCATTAATGAACCTGACAAAACTAATATTGAAGATGTCATAAGTTCAATGAATGCGGCATTACAAGAAACTAATGCAACAGCTCAAGCCCTTGCTAATTACTATGGGATAAAATCAGTTTTAACACCTACAATGGTTGTTCCTTTCTCATCTGATCGTAAATATAGTGCGGTTTCTTTTGGTGAAACAAATACATACATTATTGGTGCACCTGAATTTGTTTTAAAGAGTGGATTTGAAAAATATGCTGATAAAATTTCTGATTATGCCAATAAAGGATTGCGTGTGCTTTGTTTAGCACATTCAAATTTAGCTGTAAAAGATGGTAAAGTACAACGTGTACCTAAGTTAATCGCCCTGATACTTATTGAAGACCAAATTCGTGAAGAAGCCAAAGATACAATTGAGTATTTTAAAGAAAGTGGCGTAGAAGTAAAAGTAATATCTGGTGATAACCCAGTAACAGTATCAGAAGTGGCACGTAGAGTTGGAATTGAAAATGCCAGCAAATGTGTTAGTCTAGATGGTATGAGTGAAGATGAAGTAATTGAAGCAGCTAGTAAATTTACAGTCTTTGGAAGAGTTAAACCAGAACAAAAGAAATTACTAGTACAAGCCCTTAAGAAACAAGGAAAAACAGTAGCGATGACTGGTGATGGTGTTAACGATATACCTGCATTAAAAGAAGCAGATTGTAGTATCGCAATGGCATCAGGCAATGACTCAGTAAAAGGGGTTGCTCAATTAGTATTAGTTGATTCTAATTTTGCCTCAATGCCAAAAGTAGTTGCGGAAGGAAGAAGAGTAATTAACAACGTTCAACAAACCGCAATGTTATATTTAGTAAAAACCCTATTTATGACTTTCCTTGCAATCTTAACTGCCAGTGGATTCTTCTATTTGTTAGGCCAAAAAGATGCAGATATTCCACTTTATCAAAGATTTTTAAGAAATGCTACATTCCCTTTTAGTGGATCTAATCAATTACTAATATTAGAAATGTTTGCAATCGGTATACCATCAATGTTCTTGGCATTACAAGCAAATAATACGCCAGTTAAAGGTAACTTTATGCGCAATGCTTTAAAGAGTGCTATTCCTGGTGCAGCTGGTATCGTTGGTGCAATCGTATTTACTTATTGGTTCTCAAGAGAATATGGCTTTGAAGTTCCAGAAGTAAAGACAGTAGTTGCAATGACTGCTACACTTACTTTACTAGTCGTTATGTGTAGAGCATGTTTACCTTTTAACAAGAAAAAAGTGGTTTTGTGTATTCTTATGTGGGTTGTTTCAATCGCATGTATTCTAACATCAATGAAAGGTAAAACAATTGGAATTCCTAAAACTAAAATCAAATTTGATTTTGAATATGAAAGTTTAAAATGGGATACCGTTAGAATCGTTGATAAAGCTACTGGTGAAGTAAATCCAGTTAATGTAAATATAACGGAACAAGGTTATATATTGTTGGATGGTGAAACAATTTTAGTCGATGGAAAAGAATATAAAATTGAAAGAGCTTCTAATGCTACCGCAACTTGGCTTGCCTTCAGTATGGTTGTTGTTTCAATAACTTTGATGTTAGGAGTAGAACTTTTAATTAAAAATATTGAATTAAAACAAGAAAGAATGAAACATAAAGAATTTGAGAAAATAAAAGAAAAGAAAAAGAATCCTCAAGTTTTAAAAATTAAATATTAAACGATAGTGGTATCTAAAAAGGTACCACTTTTTGTTTGCCAAAATGATAGCCTTTGTTTTGATACAAATGAAAAAGTTTATTTGCCTACACTAAAGTAGAAATGATGAATAAAATAAAGTGTACCATTGAAGAGGTGAAAATGTGAAAAAATTAGAAATGAAGAATGTAAGTAAGACATTTTATACCGAAATAGGAGCACTTGATGTATTAGAAAATATAACCTTTAATTTAAATGAAGGAGAAATAATTGCAATTGTTGGACCGAGTGGTTCTGGTAAATCAACACTACTAAACATAATATCTAAATTGATTGAACCAACTGAGGGGGAAATCTATGTTGATGGTGAAATAGGCTACATGTTTCAACGCGATCATTTATTTAATTGGCGGACAGTTTGGAAAAATATAATGCTAGGATTGGAAATAAAAAAAGAAAAAAATCAGGAAAATATCGATAAGACAAAAGAGTTATTAACTAAATATGGATTAATAGATTTTATAAATAGTTACCCTCAAGAACTATCAGGTGGGATGAGACAACGCATAGCTTTAATTAGAACACTAGCTACTAATCCTCAAGTGTTGTTACTAGATGAACCATTTTCAGCATTAGATTATCAAACTAGAATAAATGTCAGTGAAGATATTTTTAAAATGATAAAAGATTCTAATGTTTCTGCAATACTAGTTACTCATGACATTTCAGAAGCAATTGCTATGGCAGATCGAGTAATAGTATTATCACATCGACCAGCAAAGTTGAAAAAAATAATTGACATTAAAACTGATTCACCTGATAATACGCCATTTAATAAAAGGCTATCTAGTGAATTTAGAAAGTATTTTGACGAAATATGGGGGCTTTTAAATGAATAATCCATTTCTAAAACGACGAAGAAAAGAAGCAATCAAAGTATTAATTGCCCAAATAGTTATTTTAGTTTTATTTGTAGGGTTATGGGAATTATTATCTTCACTTGAAATAATTGATGCCTTCTTATTTAGTAAACCTAGTAGAATTGTGAAATTATTAAAAACTTATATTGTTACGAAAACAATATATAAACATATTGGCATATCATTACTTGAAACATTATTGGGATTAGTTATTGGAACCCTAGCGGGTTTACTTATCGCAATTATTCTTTGGTGGAATAAAATAATAGCTAAAATAATGGAACCATTTTTAGTAGTATTAAATGCTTTGCCTAAAACAGCTCTTGCGCCAATCATTATAATTTGGATGGGAACCGGCATAAAGGGAATTACTGCGGTGGCGGTTTCAATATCATTAGTGTTAACAATTATTTCAGCATACAATTATTTTATTCAAGTAGAAGAAGAAAAAATAAAAATGCTACAAAGTTTTAATGCAACTAAATTACAAATATTATTTAAATTAGTTATTCCTGCTAATCTAGCCAATATAATAAGTTTAATTAAAATAAATATTGGCATGAGTTGGGTAGGCGTTATTGTTGGTGAATTCATTGTTTCAAGGTATGGAATTGGCTATTTAATAATGTATGGTTCACAAGTGTTTAACATGGATTTAGTTATGATGGGTGTCATTGTCTTAGCTATAATTTCATTTGTGATGTATGAAGTAGTCAATATAATTGAAAAAAATATAAAAAGAAAGAGGAATTAATTTGAAAAAAATATTTTGTGCGTTAGCAATTTTATTGGTAGGTTTTACAACTACTAGTTGTCGAAAAACCAAATATAAGAAGATAAAACTTGTTGAGGTAGCTCGTTCGATATTCTACGCTCCTCAATATGCCGCAATAACCAAAGGTTATTTTAAAGAAGAAGGTCTTGAAATTGATTTAATTAATGCTAATGGAGCGGATAAAGTTACCGCCGCATTATTATCAAATGATGCGCAAATTGGTTTGCAAGGTCCCGAACCTACCATTTATTTATATAAAAATAATAAAAGTAATTATCTGATTAATTTTGCTCAATTAACAAGAACCGATGGAAGTTTTATTTTTGGAAGAATTCCTATTGAAAACTTTACTTTAGCAGACTTAAAAGGTAAAAGCATCTTAGGTGGTAGAAAAGGTGGCGTACCAGAAATGACTCTTGAGTATGTCTTAAAACAAGCAGGATTAAACGTTGGACAAGATGATGATACCAAAGATGTAAATGTTCGTACTGATGTTGCTTTTGCGGCATTAACGGGATCATTCTTAGAAGGAGAAGGCGATTTTGTAAGTTTATTTGAACCAACAGCTACAACTTTAATCAATCAAAAGAAAGCCTATCTTTTAGCCGCAACAGCTGAATATGCAGGAGAAATTACTTATACAGCATACTCAACTACTTTGGATTACTATAACAACAATAAAGAGGTTCTTGAAAAATTCACAAGAGCTTTATATAAAGGGCAAAAGTTTGTTGAAAATGCTACCGATAAAGAAATTGCGGAAACTGTACAACCATTCTTTACTGATATAAACCTAGATGTCTTAATTGAAGTAGTTAATAGGTATCGTTCAATAAATGCATGGTGTAAGACCCCGATGTTTTCAAAAGAAGGCTTTAATCGTTTACAAGATATTATGATTGAAGCAAAAGAGTTAGATAGTAAAGTCGAATTTAACGATTTAGTAAGACTTGATATTGCGGAAAAAGTCATAAAAGACGAAAAATAAAAGAATAGTATACTTTTTTTCTTGTAATTCTAAAAAAAATGTGATATAATAAACTGAAAATATAGGACTAATGGTTTGGTGTATGGGAAAAGAATATATTCTAACAATTGATCAAGGTACAACAAGTACAAGGGCAATAATATTTGATAATAAAGCTAATGTTATTGCGGAAAATCAAATTGAGTTTTCTCAAATATGTCCCCATAATGGTTGGGTTGAACACAATCCCGAAGAAATATGGGAATTAACTTATCAAACAATTAAAAACGTTATTTATACAAGCAACCTAGATTTAAATAAACTCAAAGCTATTGGAATTACTAATCAACGAGAAACAACAGTGATATGGGACAAAACTACTGGGAAGCCAGTCTATAATGCGATAGTATGGCAATCACGACAATCCCAATCTATTTGTGAAGATTTAATTAATCGTGGACTTAGCGATATCTTTAGGAAAAAAACGGGTTTGATTATTAATCCGTATTTTTCTGCTAGTAAGATTAAATGGATATTTGATAACGTTGATAATGTTAAAGAAAAAGCTGAAGAAGGAAAATTGTTGTTTGGAACCATAGATACCTATTTATTATGGAAACTTACAAATGGCAAGGTTCATGCTACCGATTACAGTAATGCTTCTAGAACTTTGATCTATAATATTAATGAGTTAAAATGGGATGATGAATTATTAGGATATTTTGGTATTCCTAAAAACATTTTACCTGAAGTATTACCAAGTAGCCATATATTTGGTTATGCGACTGGTTTAACTAGTATCGATAAAAGATTTAGCCAAATACCGATTGCTTCAATCGTAGGGGACCAACAAGCATCATTATTTGGACAATGTTGTTTTGAACCAGGAGATTGTAAAAGTACTTATGGGACTGGTTGTTTCATCTTAATGAATACTGGTGAAAAACCAATAACTTCCAATTATGGATTACTTACAACTATTGCTTGGGGCTTAAATGGTAAAATAGAATATGCATTAGAAGGTTCGGTTTTTGTTGCAGGGTCAGCAATTCAGTGGTTGCGTGATCAACTAGAATTTTTCGAAAAATCTTCTGATTGTGAAAAATCAGTAAAAAGTAACAATCCAAGTAATGGTGTTTATATAGTTCCGGCTTTTGTTGGTCTTGGAACCCCTTATTGGGATAACGATGCAAGAGGTGCAATTTTTGGAATCACTAGAGCAACTACTAAAGATAATATTGTTGCCGCAACCATTGAATCAATTGCTTATCAAGCTCGTGATGTGATGGATGCCATGAAAAAAGAATCACAAAATGAAATTCAATATTTAGGTGTTGATGGTGGAGCAAGTGTAAATGATTATATGATGCAATTCCAAGCCGATTTATTAAATGCTAAATTAATTAGACCTACTTGTTTTGAAACAACAGCTTTAGGTGCAACATATTTTGCGGGACTCGCAACAGGAGTATTTAAATCAAAAGATGAAATAAAAAAATTACATCAAGTTGAACAAATATTTATGAGCCGCATTGATGATGAAATGCGAGACAAATTAATCAAAGGTTGGAAAAAAGCAGTTGATGCTACTTTAAAATTCAAATAAAAAACAAAAAAAATAATATATTATAATGGAGGAAAATTATGGGACTTTTTAGACAATTATTAAAGGTAATAGAATGGAAGGATGATTCAACCGATCAGATAGTATATCGTTATCCGATGACTGATCGTGATGAAATCATGAATGGATGTCAATTAGTAGTACGTCCATCTCAAGTTGCTATTTTAGTAGCAAGCGGTCAAGTTGCCGATGTTTATGGTGAAGGTTTACACAAACTAACAACTAACAATATGCCAATTCTTACAAAATTATTAAGTTGGAAGTATGGATTTGACTCACCATTTAAAGCTGAAGTTTACTATGTAAATGTTAAACAATTCATTAACTTAAAATGGGGAACTTCTAGTAAAGTTAGCTTAAGAGATGCTGACTTTGGTATCGTACGTTTAGGCGCAAGAGGTACATATAGTTTCAGAGTTAAAGATGCTGCTCAATTTATGCGTGAAGTATTTGGTACAAATCGTGACTATGGTACTGAAAGCTTAAAAGAATATTTCAAGAGTATGATTGTTACAAGTTTCTCTGATGCATTAGGTGAATCAAAGATTCCTGCTCTTGACATTCCATCAAAATATCGTGAATTAAGCGATATCGTTAAAAATGAAGCACAAAAAGACTTTAATGCTTTAGGTGTTGAAATTGTTAGCTTATTTGTAGAAAACGTTTCTTTACCAGAAGAAGTAGAAAAAGCTATCGACCAAAGATCATCTCTTGGTGCTATGAGTGGTAAATTAAATGAATTTACTCAATATCAAACTGCCCAAGCTATTAGAGATGCCGCAAACAACCCTAATGGTGGAGCTGGAATCGCTGGTATGGGTGTTGGCTTTGGTGCTGGCATGGCAATGAGTCAAGCAATGAATCAATCAGCTTATCAACAACCTCAACAACAAGCTGGTTCTCCAATGACAACTTGTGCAAGTTGTGGACAACCAATGAATGCAGGTGCAAAATTCTGCCCTAATTGTGGAAAACCTGCTGCTCAAACAAAATTCTGTCAAAACTGTGGAGCCCAAGTAAGTGCAGGTGCAAAATTCTGCCCTAATTGTGGTAAACAAATATAATTATCAATATTAAATAATAATAGGATTTTATATGAATAATAGTAATTTAAAAACCGCAGACGATTTTAAATGTCCTGGTTGCGGGGCCCCAATTTCCTATGATCCCGCAACCGGCGGACTTCATTGTGAATATTGTGGCTATGAGGAAAATATAAACAAAGAAACAAGCGATATCGAAAACGATTTTGTTGAAGGACAAAATGAAGATAACAATTGGACAGCGGAAACAAAGATAATTCACTGTGATAACTGTGGTGCTGATAATGTACTTAATGCGGGTGAAATGTCTGTAACTTGCCCATTCTGTGGTTCAAATCACACAATTATGACTAATCAAGTTACAGGAATTAAACCACATCGTATTATTCCTTTTCAAATTCCTAGTCAAAATGTTAAAAATGCTTATCGTAAGTGGCTTCGTAAAAAAATATTTGTTCCTCGTAAGGTAAAAAAACAAATTCCTAATATTAAACTTAATGGCGTTTATTTACCAATATGGACATTTGATAGTAATGCTAGTAGTTCTTATGACGGAAAACTTGGTAAATATTATACAAGAACCGTTGGTAGCGGTAAAAATCGACGTACTGTTACAGAAATTAGATACTTTTGTATTTCAGGTAATAAAAGTTTATTCTTCGATGACTTTTTTGTAAATGCCGGAACCAAAATTTCTCAACAAGAAATGAATGCTATTGCACCATTTGACACAAATAATTCATTTGTATATGAAAAGGAATTTATGGCAGGTTTTAGTTCTGAACATTACTCAGTTAGACTTAATGATGGTTGGAACATTGCAAAAGGTAACATGGATGAATCTATGAAACGTGCAATTCTAAATGATTATCACTACGATGTTGTAGCATATTTAAACGTTACTACAAACTATACTGATATCAAATACAAATATGTTTTAATACCAGTATGGATTGGCGTTTATACATACAAGAATAAAACTTATCGTTTTATTGCAAATGGTGTTACAGGTAGATTTACTGGTAAAGCTCCTGTATCTGTATTAAAGGTACTATTATTTGTTGCAATAATTCTAGCAATAGTGATTTTACTTTTTGTATTGACACAGTCTGCAGATGCATAAGATAGGATTTATTAATCCTATCTTTTTTCTTGATAATTATAAAAAAATAATCTAGTAAATTATATAAAGGAAAAAGACAATGGATAAAAAAGCGATTGAATTGATAAAAGAAGCCCTAATTGAAGATGGTGTAGATAACGACATAACTACCCTTAATTTAGTTAGTAAAGATAAAATGTTAACCGGAAGCTTTATTGTTAAAGCAACGGGAGTAGTATCGGGAATCGATGTTGCAAAAGAAGTATTTAAACAAATTAATCCCCGTATAAAAATGGAAATTTTAAAAGCCAATGGTACTTTTGTTAACCGTGGTGATGTTATTGCAACAATTGAAGGCCCAATGCGTGACATACTAAGAGGCGAAAGAGTTGCGCTTAACTTCTTACAACGGATGAGTGGTATTGCCGCAACAACCGCTAAATTTGTTCAAGAACTTGCGGGGACAAATTGTAAAATTTTAGATACTCGTAAAACTGCTCCCTTATTAAGAGTCTTTGAAAGACAAGCTGTTAGAGATGGTGGCGGTGAAAATCATCGTTTCAACTTATCTGATCGTGTTCTAATCAAAGATAATCATATTGCCGCAAGCGGTTCAATTAAAGATGCTGTCAGCATTCTTAGAAAAGCAGTTGGTAGAGGAATGATTATTGAAGTAGAAGTAGAAACTTTAGATGAATTTGTGGAAGCATTGAATACATCGGCCGATGTAATTATGCTAGATAATATGAGTAATGAAGTTATGAAAAAGTGTGTTGAACTAAATGAAGGTAAGAAAAAACTTGAAGCAAGTGGAAATATGGAACTAAAAAAGGTTCGCAGTGTTGCCCTTTTAGGAGTAGATTATATTTCCGTAGGTAGTTTAACGCATTCTTACAAAGCGCTTGACATTAGTTTAAAGTTTCGTAAAAGTAATTTTAGATAAATAATAACAATATATGGCTATTCTTATAGTCATATATTGTTACTAATTGTTAATAAATTGAAAAAATAATATATATTTGGTATAATATCTTTGTTGCCGTCATAGCTCAGTAGGTAGAGCAGCTAACTCGTAATTAGCAGGTCACAAGTTCAATTCTTGTTGTCGGCACCATTAAAAAAGATTATATGCCCACCTAAGGTGAGCATTTTTATATAAGGCGGTGTTAAAAAATGGATTGGTTGGTATTTGCCTTATTATGAGCCTTTTTCACAACAATGGCAACAATTCTTATAAAATCAGGTGTAAAATACATTAATACTAATTTTCTACTAGCTTATCGAACTTTGATTATCATCGTATTTTCGGTTGTGGCTTGTTCAATAACCGGAAATATTGATGATATTGACAAAATAGATCAAGTAGGGTTGCTTTATTTAGGCCTTTCAGGTGTTGCGACAGGCGCATCTTGGCTATGTTATTACAAAGCATTACAACTAAGCACTTTTAATAAAGTAGCACCATTTGATAAATCTAGTTTTGTTTTGACTAACCTATTATTCTTGATTTTCTTCTTTGATGTTACAACTAAAGGTGGAGATCCAATTACTATAACAATGCTAATTTTATCAACAATTTTGATGTTAGTAGGAACCATCTTTATGGCAGGTAAAGAAAAGATTAATGGTTCAACTGATAAAAAATGGCTAGTATACGCCATCTTAAGTGCAGTATTTGCTTCGATAGTATCTATACTCGTAAAAGCAGGACTAAAGACGGTTCCAAGTGATTTAGGAGTTTTTGTAAGAGCAATTGTCATATTTGTGATTATGGTATTATTAGTATTTTTCAGAAAAGACTATCAAAACATTAAGCAAACACCTCCTAAAACCTGGATTTTCCTAACTCTTTCTGCTCTAGCAACTGGTGGGGCCTGGTTATGTGTAGATGAAGCATTAGGAAATGAATATGCTAATCCGGTAGTTGTTACTTCCATTGGTATGTTATCAATCTTACTATCAATGGTACTATTGAAAGAAAAATTTACTAAGAAGTCACTACTAGGAGTATTATTACTAACTATTGGTATAGTTGCCATCATAATATTTGGAATATAAAATAAAGGGAGATAACAATGATACAACTTGGAAATAACTGGGATAACATTTTAAAAGATGAATTTCAAAAAGAATATTATTTAAATTTACGTAAATTTTTAAAAGAAGAATATAAAAACTACCGTATATTTCCATCAATGTATGATATTTTTAATGCATTAAAGTATACCGATTACAACGATGTAAAAGTAGTAATTATTGGTCAAGACCCTTATCACGAAATCGGTCAAGCTCATGGATTATGTTTTTCTGTTCAAGATGGGGTAGCATTTCCCCCATCATTACAAAATATTTTTAAAGAACTAAATGCTGATCTAGGTATTCCAATGCCTAAAAGTGGCAACCTAACTAAATGGGCAAAACAAGGTGTACTTTTATTAAACACCGTTTTAACTGTTAGGGAGCACTATGCAAATAGTCATAAAAATAAAGGTTGGGAGACATTTACCAACGCCGTAATCGAAAAACTAAATGAAAGGGAAGACCCAATAATCTTTTTATTATGGGGAAATGACGCAAAAAGAAAAAAAGAGTTAATAACCAATAAACAACATATTGTTTTAACGGCTGCACATCCAAGTCCTCTTTCGGCTTATAATGGCTTTTTTGGATGTCACCATTTTTCAAAAACTAATCAACTACTAATCAATATGGGAAAAGAACCGATTGATTGGTCACTATAATATAGAAAGTAGAATAAAAGCAATGGAAGAAAATATTATCGTAAAACTATTAAATGATAAAGATTTGGGAACCAGTAGACTATTAACACGTGAAGAAGAACAAGAAATATTTTCACTATATGCCAAAGATAAAAGTTTACGTGAAGATGTTCAAACTATAATGATAAATGCTAATCAAAAACTTGTTTATAGCATTGCTAGAAAATATCGCCCCTTTATGAATGCTTCATATGATGATATTGTTCAACTTGGTAGAATTGGTTTATCCAAAGCAGTCGATAAATATGATTTATCAAAAAATACTAAATTTGCAACTTACGCAACTTATTGGATTAAACAAAGCATTGATAAAGGATTACAATCAATTAATGCGGACATAAATGAACCAATTAAAGTAGCTAATTTACGTAACCATTTCTATAGTACTGAAGAAGAAATGGAAGCAAGTTTGAAAAGAAAAGTAACTTTTAATGAAGTAGCAAATAAAATGGGAATGAATCCTACAGAACTTAAACTTCTTTTTGATTTATCTAATGTGGCATCACTTGATGAAACTGTCGATGATGACCGTGAAATATCAGCTATTGAAAAAATAAAAGATAGTAATAGTACTCCTCAAGAGTTTGTTCTTGAAGATGAAAAACGCCATCTAATAAATGACGCAATGGAAAGACTGTCGCCTAGAGAACAAGAAATTATCAAATATCGCTATAATTCCGAAGATGGTGTTTTACATAGTTTTGCGGAAGTAGCCGAAAAACTAGGAATATCACGTCAACGTGTTCAAAAAATTGAACAAAAAGCTATTAAAGAAATGAAAGAATATATTAAAAATTGTGAAAAATAGAAAGGGATTGTAATGCAACCATTAGGATTAACCATTAAAGATAATGAAGCATATTTGAATGGTCATAAAATAACTGACTTAGCTAAAGAATACAAAACACCATTATATGTTATGGATGAAACAACTATTAAAAATGCAATAACGACCTATCAAGAAAATATGAAAAGTGATAAATATCGTTTTGACTTGGTATATGCTTCAAAAGCTTTTCTAACTCTTGAATTTGTCAAATATATTGATGCTTTACAACTTCATATTGATGCGGTGAGCTTAGGTGATTTGTACGTAATTCAAAAAAGTGGTATGTCACTAAATAAAGTTGTTTTTCATGGCAATAATAAATCTAATGAAGAAATTGAATTTGCAATTAAAAATAACATTGGTTATTTAGTTATTGATAATATGAATGAATTAGAAAAAGTTATAACTATCTCAAATAAATTACAAAAAGCAGTAACTTGTCTAATAAGAGTTAATCCTGGTATTGATGCACATACTCATAAATATATTCAAACCGCCTTGTTTACTTCTAAGTTTGGTGAAAGCATTTATGATAAACCAAGAATTGATGAAATGTTAAAGCTAGTTAAAAGCAGTAAATATGTAAATCTATGTGGCTTTCATGCCCATATTGGATCGCAAATTCATGAAACTGCTGCCTTCCAACTAGAAGTAGAGAAAATGATTGACTTTCAAAATGAAATAAACCAAGAAAATAAATTACATTTACAAACTTTAAATCTTGGTGGCGGGTTTGGTATTAAATATGAAAAAGATGAAAGAAATCTTTCAATTGAGGAAATGTCGTCATCATTAAAAAAATATATTGAGGAAAAACTAGTTGATTCTAATAGTGAAATTAACCACATTATGATTGAACCAGGTAGATCAATTGTTGGAAGAGCGGGAATAACCTTATATACTTGTTCTTATATTAAACAAACTTTTGGCAAGAAGAATTATGTATTTATCGATGGTGGTATGACTGATAATATAAGACCTGCCCTATATGGTGCAACTTATGAATGTGATATTGCTAATAAGATGAATGCGCCTAAAGAAGTGTTAGTAGATGTTGCGGGAAAATGTTGTGAATCGGGTGATATCATAAGAAAAGATGTTTTAATTCCTAATGTTGAATCTGGTGATATAATGCTAGTGTACGCAACAGGTGCCTATAATTATTCAATGTTTTCCAATTATAACAACATGCTAAAACCGGCGGTTATTCTGGTTGGTAGTAATGTAAAAGTAATTAGTAGAAGAGAAACTCTTGAAGATTTATGTAAATTATTTTAAAATATCATACAAAAAATTGACATAAATCATTATATTTGGTATAATATTAATGTAAATAATAAAACACATTGTGCGGAGGACGTATTATGACAAAAGCAGAAGCATTAAAAATATGGCTACATGAATTTGGTGATGTTGAATATGCTCATGATTTTACAGGACGAAAAATTAAAAGAGATGACTATGAAGTAGAAAACCAAGTTGGTTGGGTAGTAAGTCATGTCTTTCCTACAGAATTAGGTGGTCCTAATAATGAAGGTAACATTATTATTTTAAACCATAATACTGCATATGAAAAAGCTAACAACTATCCTGAATTTGAAGTAGTTGGTGTTAGATATTTAATTTGTCATGATGAAAGAGACGACTTCTATTACATTGAAAAAATAATTGAAGATTAATGATAAAAAATAAAAAGCAATATACTTCAATATATTGCTTTTTATTCAAATATATAAACGATTAATAGAGGAGAAGAAAAAGATTTTAACCAAGTTAAACACTGTGGTTTAAACCTTACAAAAATAGTATTAACGATAATTTATCTTTTATACATAATTTGAGGAAAAAATATGAGAATAATTGCAGGAAAATATAGAAGCAGAAAATTAATTACATTAGAAGGTCTTGCAACAAGACCAACTTTAGATCAAACTAAAGAAGCAATATTTAGTAGTCTTGGTGGTTATATAAACGATTTTGTAATTTTAGATGTATTTGGTGGTAGTGGTGCTCTTTCACTAGAATCAATTAGTAGAGGTGCCAAGGAAGCTTATATAATCGATTCTAATCCTGATGCTATAAAAATCATCAAAAAGAATGCCGAGAACTTAGGTGTAGGCCAAGAATTACACGTATATCTTGGCGATTACAAAAAGATTTTAGAGCGTTTAAATAACAAAAAATTTGATATTGTTTTTTTAGATCCCCCCTTTAGAATGAAGGTCATTGATGAATTATGCCAATACTTAATTGAAAATGATATGATAAGTGATGGTGGATATATTGTTGCGGAATATCCTAAAGAAGATATTGTTGAACAAGATTATGAAGGATATCGAATTAAAATGTGTAAAAGATATGCAAGTAGTGAAATATTAATATTAGAAAAGGATGATGAAACATGCGAATAGGTCTATATCCTGGAACTTTTGATCCAATTACTAATGGTCACCTAGATATAATAAAAAGAGGTTCAACTTTATTTGATAAACTTTATATCTTGGTTGCTAATAATATCAACAAAAAAACAATGTTTACTGTTGAAGAAAGAATGAATATGATAAAAGAAGCTACTAAAGATATTGATAATATTGAAGTAGTTACTAGTGATTTATTAACAGTAGAATATGCAAAATCAATAAATGCTGTGGCAATGGTTAGAGGACTAAGAATGGTCAGTGATTTTGAATATGAATTACAAATGGCAACTTTAAATAGATGTATTGATCACAATGTTGAAACAATCTTTATTATGAGTTCACATCAATATTCTTTTTTATCTTCAAGTAGTGTTAAAGAAATTGCTAGATTTGATGGTGATATTTCTTCATTTGTTCCTAAAAATGTTGAAATTGCCCTAAAAAACAAACTAAAATAAGGCATTTGCCTTATTTTTTTGGTATAAGAAGAATTTGGTTAGGATATAACATATCATTACTTAAAGTATTGTAACTTTTTAGTTCAGCTACTGATAGATTATATTTCTTGGCAATATTATACAAAGAATCGCCTGATTTAACTTTGTAATAGTTATAACTTGGTGGAGTATAATTAACATTTTCATAGTTTGCAATTGCTTTTACAACTGCCTCAGCTAAGTTTGGCCAATCATTTAACAACCTTTTTGTATCATCATCATTATTAGCAAAGCCATATTCAATAATCATTGATGTTGTAGGTTTAGTATTTCGCAAAATAAAGTAGAAGTCATTACCTGATTTCCCAATACGTTGATAAACGTTTCTGATTGGTAAGCCTTCAGCTTTTAAATTGTTTGCTATACTATTAGGGAGGGTATTTTTACTTTTTACTGAGTAGATTACTTCGCCGCCACCTGATCCTGCATTATTGACATGATTTGATATTAGAATATCGCCAGTGCTTGCACCAAGTTGATCAATTCGGTTAAGCCTATCATTAGGAGTTAGGGTTTCATCATCTAATCTAGTTCTTTTTGAGGGAATTCCTAATTCATCAAACCTACGTTTTTGATAATCACTAATTTTTTTTGTCATATCTTTTTCTTTAAAATAGGAATTGCTGCCACCACCGGGATCCCAACCACCATGGCCAGCATCTATTATTACCATAAATATCACCATGATATATTATGACTCTTAGTAACAAAATATGCACATTTACAAGCTAAATTACTTTACAAAATATCTGAAATAGTGTATAATACTAATGCTATTAAAAAGATTGTCTATTATGTCCCAGTAGCTCAGTTGGATAGAGCAACGGCCTTCTAAGCCGTGTGTCGCACGTTCGAATCGTGTCTGGGACGCCATTTTAATAGCATGAATTTAGTTCGTATAAAAATACGAACTTTTTCTTTTTTTATATCAATATAGCAAAATATTGATTAAAATAGGGCAAAAATTGCTTCTACAAGCGATTGAAAAAGAAATTTGTCAATAAAGTATCAGTCAACTTATTAAATTTGACATAGCTTGATATAAATGCTATAATTAACAAAAAAGAAAGAGGGGAACTTATGAGTAAAAGAAATATCTTATTTTTAGTAGCAAATATTTTAGGTGGCACATTTTTTATTTACTTTATATTAAGATTGAATAGTATTATTAAAAAATCAATCTTTGTACGTGATTTTTATTGTTTAAGTGATGGAGATTATGTAATCTATATATTAATATTATGTTGTGTTATTTTACTTGCGAATATTTTTATCTGTTTGATTACCAAAGATGAAAATAATTAAAATAGGGATTTAATATGAAAAACAAAAAACATCAAAAATTATATGATTATTACAAAGAAGTATTTGGTCAAGAACCAATCTTCAGTTTACAACTTAAAAAGAATGTATTACCTAACGATATGAAACCCATTACAACTTTTGTTTTTAAACCAACTGAGGAAATGCCTTTTTGGAAGTTATGTACAATAGGTGCGAGTGATTACTTAATGCCCGAACGTGATATTGGTTGGGGTAGAAAAGCTAATCGCCGTAATGAATATGTAATGTTTATTTCTAAAGAAGTAGAAATTAGTGAGTCTACTACGGAATGGCTTTCTTTAAACTCACTACTTTGGGCAACTGCTGAATATGCTTTTTATGAAAAAGATAACTTAACCGTTTCTGATTCAATAGATATGGGGCTTGTTGGTAAGTATTGTGGAACAGTCTTATTACTACCAGAGATTTTAAAAACACCGAAAATTGTAAAGTGTTATATTTCCGAACATAAATACATAAGCATTTTTCAAGTAATGCCAATAACAAAAGAACAACTTTCACAAAAACTTCGTAAAAAAGCAAATGGTGTATACTGGCTTATGGAAGAATTTTATACACATGATGATGATTATAAACTTATTTCATCAAAGCCATTTACAACTCTTTAGATTAGAAATATTTTTGAATTTAATGTTATATGAAAATAATTCGTTAAAAGTCGAACTATTTTCTTTTTTTATATTATTATATAGGAAAAAATTAATTGTAAAAATTATTTAAAAAAGCCTATATTTTTGATTTACAAAATTTGTTAGGCAAAAATAACTTATTTAACTTGCAAAAAACGATTAATTTTGATATAATAAACAAGAGCGATTTGTAAATATAAATATTTTTACAATCATAATTTAAATTGGAGGTAAATATGGCTCATTTAAGTGCAGCTGCTGTAAAGCAAATTGAAGAAATTATTGCAAGATACACAAACGAAAATACACCACTTATGATGATTTTAAGTGATGTACAACGTGAGTATGGTTACATCCCACTAGACGTACAAGAATTAATTTCTGAAAAAACAGGTATTCCTGTTGCGGAAATCTATGGTGTAGTAACATTCTACTCATTCTTTTCATTAAACCCTAAAGGAAAATACGTCATTGGTGTTTGTTTAGGTACTGCTTGTTATGTTAAAGGTTCACAACAAGTAATCGACAAATTTGGTGAATTACTAAATATCAAACCAGGAGAAACAACAGACGATGGCTTATTTACACTTGATGCATTACGTTGCATAGGTGCTTGCGGTATTGCTCCTGCCATTTCAATTAATGGTAAAGTATATCCAAAAGTTGCCGTAAACCAAGTAGCAAGTATTATTGAAGAATATCGTCAACTAGGAGGTGCAGAATAATGATTAGAAGTGAAAAAGAATTAACTACTAAAATTGCTGATTGCACAACTAGTTTTGATGCAAAATTTGCTGGCACAAATGGCAAACGTGCAATTGTTATTTGTGGTGGAACAGGTTGTTTATCAAGTAACTCAGCAAGTATTCTTGCAAAATTCGAAGAAGCTATTATGGCTCATGATTTAAGTGACAAAGTTACTGTTAACAAAGTAGGTTGCTTTGGCTTTTGTTCACAAGGTCCTTTCGTAAAAATTTTCCCTGAAGACACTCTATATCATGGTGTTAAGGTTGAAGATGTAGAAGAAATTGTTAATACTGATTTAATAAATCATCAAATTGTGGAAAGACTACTATATGTAGATCCTATGACAAAAGAAAAAATTCAAAAACAAGATGAAATTAACTTCTACAAAAAACAAAAACGTGTTGCTTTACATGGATGTGGTTTAATTAATCCTGAAAATCTTGATGAAGCATTAGGCTATGGAGCATATAAAGGTTTACAAAGAGCCTTACATATGACTCAACAAGAAGTAGTAGACGAAGTATTAAAATCAGGACTTCGTGGCCGTGGCGGAGGAGGTTTCCCTACTGGTCGTAAATGGCAATTTGCTTTAAACCAAAATAATCCTGAAAAATATGTAGTATGTAATGGTGATGAAGGTGACCCAGGTGCTTTCATGGACCGTTCAATCTTAGAAGGTAATCCACTTGCCGTAATTGAAGGTATGGTTATAGCTGGTTATGCAATCGGTGCTCAAAATGGTTACTTCTATGTACGTGCTGAATATCCAATTGCTGTTGAAAGATTACAAATTGCAATCAACAAAGCAAGAAAAATGGGATTATTAGGTAAAAATATTTTAGGAACTGATTTCTCATTTGACGTTCACATCCGTCTTGGTGCTGGTGCGTTCGTTTGTGGTGAAGAAACTGCCTTATTAAATTCAATTGAAGGTAAACGTGGTATGCCTCGTCCAAGACCTCCATTCCCAGCTGTTAAGGGTTTATGGGGTAAACCAACAATTGTTAATAACGTTGAAACTTTAGCTTGCGTTCCTTATATCTTAAGAGAAGGTGCTGAAAAATTCGCAGAAGTAGGTACTGAAAAATCTAAAGGTACAAAAGTATTCGCATTAGGTGGTAAAGTAAATAACGTAGGTCTAGTTGAAGTTCCTATGGGTACTACTCTTCGTGAATTAATTTACGATATCGGTGGTGGTATTCCTAATGGTAAAAAATTCAAAGCTATTCAAACTGGTGGTCCATCAGGTGGATGCTTAACTGAAAAAGATTTAGATGCTCCAATTGATTACGATAACTTAGTAGCAAAAGGTTCAATGATGGGTTCTGGTGGTGCCATCGTTATGGATGAAGACAACTGTATGGTTGACGTTGCAAAATTCTATATGGAATTCATTTGTGATGAATCATGTGGTAAATGTTCTCCATGCCGTATTGGTACAAAACGTATGTTAGAAATCTTAAATAAGATTACTGCTGGTAAAGGAACATTAGAAGATTTAGATGAATTAGAAGAACTTGCAACAACAGTTACTCAAAATTCATTATGTGCATTAGGACAAACTGCAGCAAACCCAATTGTTTCAACAATGAAACAATTTAGAGAAGAATATATTGCCCATGTAGTTGACAAGAAATGTCCTGCTCATGTATGTAAGAACTTAATGCAATATTACATTATGCCTGAAGCTTGTAAGAAGTGTTCTAAGTGTGCAAGAAATTGCCCAGTAAATGCTATCTCAGGTGTACCTGGTAAAGAACCTTATGTAATTGATCAATCTAAATGTATTAAATGTGGCTTATGTATGTCTACATGTCCATTTAAAGCAATTATTAAGAAATAGGAGACCGATATTATGGCAAAAATTAATATAAAAATCGAAGGCCAATCTTATCAAGTTGAAGAAGGCTTAACAATTTTAGAAGCAGCTAAAGAATGTGGATATGAAATTCCATCTTTATGTGCTTATAATCATGGTGAATGTAGTTTAGCTTCTTGTCGTGTTTGCTTAGTTGAAGCAACAGGTGCTAGAGGTTTAGTTGCATCTTGCGTATATCCTATTTCTGAAGGTATGGAAATTACTATTTCTTCACCTAAAGCTACTGCTGCAAGACGTGCTAGTGTTGAATTAATTCTTTCTAACCATTCAATGAATTGTCAACAATGTGAAAAAAATGGTCATTGTGAATTGTTATACGTAGCTCAAGTTGTTGGTGCTCGTGAAAATAAATTTGTTGGTTCAAAAACTCCAATTACAGTTGATGAAATTTCTCCATCTATTATTCGTGACACTTCAAAATGTATCTTATGTGGACGTTGCGTTAGTCGTTGCGTTGCTGCACACGGAACTGGTATTTTAGGTTTTGAAAAACGTGGTTTCTCAACAATCGTATCTCCTGCTGAAAATCGTAGTTTTGCAACAAGCCCATGTATCTTATGTGGACAATGCGTAAATGTTTGTCCTACTGGCGCATTAATGGAAAAGAGTGAAATCGATAAAGTAGACGAAGCAAGAAGAGCTGGTAAATACTTAGTTGTTCAAACTGCTCCTGCCATTCGTGCAACTCTTGGCGAAGAATTTGGTTATAAAATTGGTACTCCAGTAACTGGTCAAATGGTAGCTGCTTTAAGAAGACTTGGCTTTAATAAAGTATATGATACTAACTTTGGTGCTGACTTAACAATAATGGAAGAAGCTAATGAATTACTTGCAAGAATTAAAGATGGTGGTGTATTACCAATGATTACATCTTGTTCTCCAGGTTGGATTAATTATGCTGAATACTATTATGGAGATCAATTAGATCATCTATCAAGTTGTAAATCACCTCACCAAATGCAAGGTGCTATTATTAAATCATACTTTGCAGAAAAGAATGGTTTAAAACCAGAAGACATTTTCGTAGTTTCAATCATGCCTTGTACCGCAAAGAAATTTGAAAAAGAACGTCCTCAATTACAAAAGAATGGCATTAAAGATGTTGATGCAGTATTAACTACTCGTGAACTTGCTAAATTAATCAAACGTAGTGGTATAAATTTTGCTAAATTACCAAACGAAGAATTTGACCAAGATTTAATGGGTGAATATACTGGTGCTGGTGTAATATTTGGTGCTACTGGCGGTGTTATGGAAGCGGCTTTAAGAACAGCTTATCATGAATTAACTGGTAAAGAATATGAAGCAGTAGAATTCACTGCTGTTCGTGGTATGCAAGGATTAAAAGAAGCTACTTTAAATATTGCTGGATCAGAAATTAAAGTTGCTGTTGCTTCAGGTATGCGTAATGCCAAAGTATTAATGGATGAAATTCGTAGTGGTAAGAGCCCATATACATTTATTGAAATTATGGGTTGCCCAGGTGGATGCGTTAACGGTGGTGGACAACCATATGTTAAACCATGCTTCTTACCTAATGAAGATAACAATATCTTAGACACATACAAAGAAAAACGTGCTCAAGCACTATATTCTGAAGATGAACGTCAAAAGGTACGTCAATCTCATAACAATAAACAAGTACAAAAATTATATAGTGATTTCCTAGGAAAACCTAATTCTCATAAAGCTCATGAATTATTACATACAACTTATGTAGCTAGAGAAAGATTTCCAAAAAATAAATAACTAAATAAAATTGAATTAAAATAGCGGCATTAGCAATTAATGTCGCTTTTTTGCAATACTAAAAATTACATTGACATAATAAAATATCTTGAATAACATAAGGGGAGATATTAATATGTTGATGATTGTTACAAAACTTTTAGGTGGACTTGGTACTTTTTTATTAGCTTTTAAACTATTAACCGAAAATATTGAAAAAATAGCTAGTGATAAATTAACAAAATTATTAAAGAAGACAACTAAAAATAGAATATTAGGTGTAATTGTTGGTACTATAATTACTGCTTTACTACAAAGTTCTACCGCAACAACGGTTATGGTGGTTAGCTTTGTAAATGCAGGGGTACTTGATTTATTTCAAGCAACTTCAATAATAATGGGGGCTAACATTGGTACAACCATAACTGCTCATATTGTGGCTTTAGATAGCGTTGATATTGGTAACTATTTAGCTACTTTTGTTGGGGTTGGAATGATTTTAAATATGATATTTGAAAAGCCCAAAATAAAGAATTTAGGAATGGCTTTAGTAGGATTTGGCTTAATCTTTATTGCTTTATATCTGATGAAAGATGCGATGGTAAGTTTACAAGATGATTATCGCTTTGTTGAACTTTTAACCAAAATTAACAATCCTTTCATCCTATTAGTGCTTGGCGCATCAATCACAATTGCCTTACAAAGTTCAGCCGCTGTTACCACCATTTTAATTTCAATGATTGCATCAGGCATTACTATTGGTAATGGAGTATTACCTAATGCACCTCTATTTGTTATCTTAGGTAGTAACATTGGTACTTGTCTAACCGCCATTGTATCATCAGCATCCGCTTCTGTTAATGCCAAAAGAGCCGGTCTTATTCATTTATTATTCAATGTCTTTGGTAGTGTAATTTTTATGATTATTCTACTGATTTGGAAAAACTTTATCAACGACACACTTGGTAGAATGGTAAGTGATCCATCTAGCCAAATTGCAATTTTCCATACTTTATTTAATGTAATATCAACTTTAATTTTCTTACCATTTATCAGTCAATTTGTAAAGATTTCGACAATTTTAGTAAAAGATAAAGTAAATACTAAATAAATTAAAAATGAACCATAAATAAATAATAGATAACAAAGATTCCTACTATTAACAAGTAGGAACCTTTGCATTTTAGTACAATTATGGTATAATATTACTGGAGGTAGACGATGATAGAAATAAGATATGCCTTTATTGATAAAGTAGATAAACTTGATATTAACGTATTACCTACAGAAGTTATTGATCATATAAATAGTATAAAAAATGAATCAAGAAGAAATCAATCGCTTGCTTGTTGGTCTTTATTAAATAAACTTGTATATAGTTACTATAATAAAAACCTATGTGATGTACCATTTAGATATCAAGAAAATGGTAAACCGCTATTTGATGATTTTTTTGTTTCCCTTGCACATAGCCATAACATTGTTTGTTGTGCTCTAGCCTGCGAAGAAGTGGGAATTGATGTTGAAAGGGTGCGCATACTTGAGCATTTTGAGAACTTAGTTGATAAAATGTGTTATAATAAGGGTAAAATAAGTGTAAAAGAGTTTATTTCTTATTTTGTAAAAAAAGAAGCCAAAATAAAAAAAAGTGGTCAAAGATTAGGATTACAACGCAACAATCTTGATTTAGACACTGAAGATGTTGGCATAAAAGAAATTGTGAATAATAACTTTGAATACTATGAACTTGCTTATTACCCTAATAAAGAAGTAAATATAGAAGAAATGGAGATATAATAATGAAAAATATTAAAAGATTATTTGTTGTAATATCAATAGTACTATTAGCTTTCATTGGAACTAGTTGTGAAGAAAATTGTAGTTTTACCCCTAATCCAGGTGACTATGATCCTTCAACTTTTGATGATTTTGCCGATAATGTTTTTAAAATGCTAGTTGGTAATGATGAATTAACTTTGAATTATTACTTTGAAAATCCTGAAAATTTTGGGTTATCTCATAATGAACCAAGTTTACCTACACCTAGTGTTACAAGTGGATACAGTGTATTACTTATCAATTATATATTAGGGAAAGTAAATGGCTATAAATATGAAGATCTAAATGATGATCAAAAAATGACGTATAACCTAATTATGAACATCATTGATAACGTAAATAGTAAAACATCAGAGATGAGTTATCTTAGTAATAATTACCTAGGTTCTTACCTTGGTTATCAAGCTCAATTACCACTTTTATTATCAGAATATAAATTTAGAACTAAATTAGATGTTGATAATTATTTAAAATATTTAGATTTAGTACCTGAAACATTCCAAAAATACCTTGATTTTGAAGTTGAAAAGGCAGATCACGGTTATGGCATGAGTGATTTTGTTATTGATAAAGTTGTTCACCAATGTGAAGAGTTTATCAATGCAGCCGGAACTGGTAACCACTTTATGATTACAACTGTAAATAAAAAAATTGATGAATGTGATTTCTTAACCGATGAAGAAAAAGAAGCATATAAGAATGCTAATATCGAAAAAGTTAATGGCCCATTAATTAGCGGTTATAAACTTGTTCAAGATGAGTTACCAAAATTAAAAGGTAGATCAACCAATGATATGGGACTTGCTTATTACTATGATTCAAAAGGTAACCCAATTGGTAAAACTTATTATGAATTAGATTTCCAAGAAACTGTTGGTTACAAAATTAGTTTAGTAGACGCTGAAAAATATGTTGATGATTTATTAAAGTATTATGAACAAGAATTAGTTAAATATCGTAACCTCTATTTAACTAATGAAGAATTTAAAGCTAATTGTGATAGTTATCAATTAATGGATAAAACTCCGGAAGAACAACTTGCTTACTATCAAACAGTTATTGGTAAATATTTTCCTAGCCTTAATTATCAACCAGAAATTGTAGTCAAATTTATTGATAAGGCAATGGAAGAACACTTTAGTCCAGCAGCTTATATGACAAGTGCCATTGATAACTTAGAAAAAGAATACATTTATCTAAATGGCTCAAGTGTTTTAACCGATGGTATTTATAAATATAATTATTTATATACAACTTTAGCTCATGAAGGGTTACCTGGCCATTTATATCAAAATGTGTATTTTAAGAGTACCGATGCTAATCCACTGCGAAAAGTTTTAAAATCTTCAGGATACAGTGAAGGTTGGGCAACTTATGCGGAGATATTCAGTTATGAATTCTTAAGAGGCGAATATATGGATGAATTCATTGACTACTTAATATTCCAAGATGAATATACAGGCGCAATGTATTGTAGATTAGATATGGGAATTAACTATGATGGTTGGACGCTTGAAGAAGCAGGAGCTTTCATTAAAAAGTACGTTCCTCAAGTAACGAATGAAGCAATTAAAGCAACTTATGAACAATTAATTGAAGTGCCTAATAATATGCAAACATACTTCTTTACTTACTTCAAAATAAAAGATTTAAGAACTTATGTAATGAATCTAACTTCTAGCACAAGAGAAAACTTTGACTACATTACATTCCATAAATATATTCTTGATTGTGGTCCTGCTCCACTAAGATTTGTCGAAGAATATGTAAAATCAAAATATGAATAAAATACTAATGACTTGCTAAAATAATAAAAATTTAGTATAATAATCAAGTAAAAAATATTATTAATAATTTTAAGGAGTATTAAAATGAACGCAAATTTAGAACGTTTAAGTGAAAATTCTGTAAAACTTACAGTAGAAGTAAGTGCTGAAGAATTTGATAAAGCTTTAGACTTAGCTTTTGAAAAAGTTGTAAAAGAAGTAAAGGCTGATGGTTTTAGACCTGGTAAAATGCCTAAAAATATCTTTATCCAAAGATTTGGTTGGGCATCATTATATAATGAAGCAATTCAATATGCTTTTGAAGAAACATATCCTCTAGCATTACAACAAACTAAAGTATATCCAACTGCTGAACCAAAAGTAGACCTTGATTTTGCTAGTTTAGAAAAAGGTAAGAGTTTCACTTACACTGCCGAAGTTGATGTATGGCCAGAAGTTCATCTTGGCGAATACAAAGGCTTAAAAGTAAAACCTTTATCAACTAGAGTAACTAAAAAAGACGTTGAAGCTGAAATCAAACATATGCTTGAAAGTAAAGTTGAAAATGTTATTAAAGATGGACCAGCTGAAAATGGTGACACAGTCGTAATCGATTTTGAAGGATTCGTTGATGGTGTTCCATTCGAAGGTGGAAAAGCTGAAAATTATCAATTAGAACTTGGTTCAAAAGCCTTTATCCCTGGTTTTGAAGATCAACTAATTGGTGCTAAATCAGAACAAGACGTTGAAGTAAATGTTACTTTCCCTAAAGATTATCATGCAAGTCTTGCCGGAAAAGCCGCATTATTTAAAGTAAAAGTACATGAAGTAAAAGGTAAAGAATATCCTGAACTTACTGATGAATTAGTAAAAGAATTAGAAATTGAAAATGTTAATACAGTAGAAGAATATCAAAACTATGTAAAAGAAGATTTAAAGAAACGCAAGAGCGTTGCGGCTGAAAACCATCTTGTTACAGGATTAGTTGATGCAGTTTGCAAAAACTCATATGCTGATTTCCCTGAATCACTAATCAAATCTGAAGTTGAACATCAAGTAAACAATGTTGAAATGCAAGCAAAACAATATGGTATGCCTGTTGAAATGTTACTTCAATACAGTGGGGTTGCATCAATGGATGAATTCAAGAAATCTGCTGAAGAACATATTCGTAAATCATTCTTAGAAGAATTAGTACTTGAAAAGATTATGGAACTTGAAAACATCGAAGCAAGTCAAGAAGAAATTGAAAAAGAATATCAAACTCTTGCTAATGTTTCTGAAAAAGACGATGAAAAAGCTAAAAACGATAAAGTTAACGCTGTAAAGAAACAATACAAAGTTGGTCAAGTTGCATATAAAGTTAAAGCTGATAAAGTTATTGAAATCTTAAAAAAGAATGCAGTAACAAAAGAAGCTAAAGAAGAAACTAAATAATTTGTCGATTTTTCAAATTTAATATTAAACATAAAAAAGTAAAATCGCTCCATAATAATTATGGAGCGTGATTACTATATATGGGAAAAACTAAATATTGTTCGTTTTGTAACAGTGAAATAAACATTCACAATCTAGGAATAGAGGGCTTAAATGCCTGTATTTGCTTTGATTGTTTAGAATTATATCATAACTTGGTTGAATTTGAAGAACAAGAAAGATCAAATAAACACTTACGAGAAAAGATTAGTTGTAAAGATTTAACCCCCAAAAAGATCTATAATGAACTTGACTTAGAAGTAATTGGTCAAGAACATGCTAAGAAAATATTATCAGTGGCACTGTATTCGCATTATCTAAGAATAAAACACCCGGAAGCTAACCTAAATAAATCTAATGTCTTAATGATTGGACCAACGGGAGTTGGTAAAACATTGCTTGCGAAAACCATGGCCAAAATCATCAATGTCCCAATAGCTATTTGTGATGCGACCGTTTATACCCAAGCGGGTTATGTCGGTGAAGATGTTGAAAATATCTTATTGCGACTAATTCAAAACGCAGATGGCGATATTAGACTTGCGGAAAAAGGGATTGTCTTTATTGATGAGTTTGATAAACTTGCTAGAAAAGGCGAAAATCCATCAATAACTAGAGATGTATCTGGTGAAGGAGTTCAAAATGCCTTGTTGAAGATTATCGAAGGTAATGTTGTAAATGTTCCACCACAAGGGGGAAGAAAACACCCATACCAAGAATGCTTACAAATCGATACCTCAAACATCTTGTTTATTTGTGCAGGAGCGTTTGATGGCCTTGATGGAAGAAAGAAATATAGTGTAGGGTTTGACTCTAAAATAGTTAATGAATCTGAATTAGATATTGAAAAAATTCGTAAATTTGGGATTATCCCTGAATTACTAGGTAGACTTCCGGTTATTGCTAAACTAAAAGACTTAACCAAAGAAGAGTTAAAATTAATTTTAACTAAACCTAGTAATGCCATTACTAAACAATATCAACAACTATTTGCAACTAATAATGTTGAACTTTCCTTTATGGAAGATGCAATTGATTATATTGCGGAAGTAGCCATAAAAGAAAAAACGGGTGCAAGATCTCTTCGAAAAATAATTGAAGATTTGATGCTTGATACGATGTTTGAATTACCATTTAACGATGGAACTAAAAAAATTACTATACAAAAAGGACAAATAATTAAAGAAAAAAATCATTTAATAGATGCTTAAATAGTATCAGAAAGGAGCCAAAATGTTTAATCGTACTGATATTGTAGATGCTCAATTACCAGGAGTTGTGGTAAGTGATATAGTACCACTACCAAGCAATGGATTAAGAGCAGATTTTGCTATCGATAGCGACATTAAGGCATTGAAAAATGCTGAACAATATAAAAATTATGTAGTATTATTAATTCCAAATTATAGTACCCGTAATAATAAAAACGAAGTAGTACTTTATTATAATGTAGGAATTGTGGCAAAAATCATTTTAAATATGACTAGTCCCAATGGTACAAGAAGAGTAAAATTTCAAACAATTGTACGTTGCAAGATTAATAGTATTGATAATACTAGTGGTAGTTGTTTAGTTGATTTTGTAACTTTACCATCGACTAGTTCAGATACTATGAAAAATGATGCAACCTATGATTTAATAAAGAAATTCTTAACTGAAAATAATATAGATAGTGTTCTTAAGAAAGATGGTATAAACATTAATAATACTGAACTTTCATATGATGAAATATCAGATATACTTGTACATAATCTTGATTTAAATCGTGACACTAAATTACGTTATTTATTAGAAGATAATGTTACTACTCGTTTAACTTATTTATTAGAAGATCTATATAAAGAACAAATGTTCAAAGAATTAGAAATTAAAATTGATAATGAAGTAAAACGTAGTATTAATGAATCACAAAAAGAGTATTACCTTCGTGAAAAAATGAAGGCAATTCAAGAAGAACTTGGTGAAAAAGCTAAACGTGAAACTGAAATTGATGAAATCCGTAAAAAGATTAAAGAAGCAGGTATGCCAAAATCAATTGAAGAAAAAGCGATGACAGAATTAAATCGTTATGTTTCAATGCCAGGAAGTTCACCAGAATCTGGGGTTATTAGAAAATACCTTGATTTTATGATTGATTTACCTTGGAGTAAACAATCAGTTGATTCAGAAGATATTAATCTTGCGAAAGCGGAATTAGACCGAGAACATTATGGTTTAGATATGGTAAAAGAACGTATTTTAGAATATCTTGCCGTAAAAATTATGAGTCATAAAAATCCTCAAACAATTCTTTGTTTAGTAGGTCCTCCCGGAGTAGGTAAAACTTCACTTGCCAAAAGTATTGCGAAAGCTTTAAATAAATCATTTGTAAAACAAGCACTTGGTGGTGTCAAAGATGAATCTGAAATTAGAGGACATCGTCGAACATACCTTGGCGCATTACCAGGTCGTATATTACAAGGAATGGTTAAAGCAGGTACTAATAATCCAGTATTCTTATTAGATGAAATTGATAAGATGTCAAGTGATTATAAAGGCGATCCAACTAGTGCAATGTTGGAAGTATTAGATTCTGAACAAAACAAATACTTTAGTGATCACTATTTAGAAGAACCATATGATTTATCAAATGTTTTCTTTATTGCCACCGCAAACTATCTAGACAATATTCCTGCCCCACTTAGAGATAGATTAGAAATTGTTGAAGTATCTAGTTATACCGAATATGAAAAATTTGAAATTGCTAAACGTCATTTATTAAAGAAACAATTACTTAATAATGGTTTAGATGAAGCATACTTTAGTATAAGTGATCAAGCAATCTATCGTATAATTCAAGAATACACCCGTGAAGCTGGGGTTCGTGAATTAGAAAGAATGTTAGGTACTATTATTAGAAAAGCCATTAAGAATATTCTTATGAATCATGTTGAACGTGTAGATATTGATGTTGACAATTTAGAAGAATATCTTGGTAAACCAAAATATACTTACAATGCAAATGATGACTTAGATCAAGTTGGAGTAGTAACTGGTCTTGCCTACACACAATTTGGTGGCGACACTTTACAAGTTGAAGTAACCCACTATAAAGGTGATGGAAGACTCGTATTAACTGGTAAACTTGGTGATGTCATGAAAGAATCAGCTCAAGCTGCCTTAAGTTATGTTAAATCAAATGCGGAAAAATTTGGCATTGATTGTGATGAATTCAAAAAATCTGATATTCATATTCATGTACCAGAAGGAGCTGTACCAAAAGATGGTCCATCAGCTGGTGTAACAATTGCAACTGGTATCATTTCAGCCTTTACTGGTCGAAAAGTTGACCATAGCGTTGGTATGACAGGTGAAATCACTTTAAGAGGTAGAGTACTTCCAATTGGTGGTTTACGTGAAAAATCAATTGCAGCACACCGTAGTGGATTAAAAACAATCTTAATACCAAAAGATAATGTTAAGGACTTAGAAGAGATCCCCGCAAGCGTTAAGAATAGCTTAAATATCATACCAGTAGAAACCGTTGATGATGTTGTTAACCATGCAATAATTGCTAAATTTACAAAATAATTATTAAATTACTAGAAATATTTTTGAAAATGTGCTATAATAAGTCAAGTAGTATTGAATATATAGAAAAATAACGTATAGGAGGCCACATATTATGCAATGGTTCGATTATTTACTATTAGTTATATCTTTATTTTTGATTATGATAATTGTTTTACAAACATCTAAAGAAAATGCTTCTAGTGCTTTTTCTGGTGAAAAATCATCTGTTCAAAAACAAAGGGGAGCTGAAAAAGTAATTAACAATATAACAACAGTGCTTTCAATAGCTTTCTTTGTTGTAGCTATTTTAGCTGTTATATTAAGATAATTAAAAAATAAGAGGGCTATTGTTTTTAATAGTCCTTTTTATTTTCCAAAGGGGTGAGAAAAATGCGCGAAAAAATTTTAAAACTATTACAAAGTGACTCATACCATCCAATGGTTGCCAACCAAATATTTCAATTGTTGAATCTAAAAGATAGTAAAGAATTTACCCAATTAGTAAAAACCTTGAATCAATTAGAAGATGAAGGAGAAATTACTCACAATAGTAGAGGTGAATACGCAACATTTGAAAAACTTAATCTTGCGAAAGGTATCATTGATGTAAAAGATGGTGGTTATGCTTTTGTTGATACTGATTTAGGCGGTATATTTATTAAATCCGATAATATAAATGGAGCAATCACTTACGATGAAGTACTTGTCGAATACTATTTAGATAATCTTGGTAGATACGAAGGAAAAGTTGTTAAAATAATTAAACGCAACACCCGTGTAATTATTGGACCAGTATCTAGATTAAGACAAAAGGCAATTGTTAGAAGTATTGATTCAAAAATTAAACTATTAGTATTTATTAAAGAAAAAGATTTAAAAAAAGCTAAAGTTAATGATATCGTTAAAGTAGAAATTACCGAATACTTTCCTAATATGACCGCAGATGGTAAAGTTGTTGAAGTGTATGGTAACAAACACTTACCAGGACTTGACATAACTAGTATGGTATTATCTAGCGGGGTACCAGTTGAATTTCCTGAAGATGTAAGAAAAGAAATAAAAACAATACCTAATAAAATTGATAGTGAAGTAATTTTACAAAAAAATTCTAAAATAAGAGATTTGCGTGATAAACTAATAATTACCATTGATGGTGATGATGCCAAAGATTTAGATGATGCGATAAGTTTAGAATATAATGATAGTGGTAACTATCATTTAGGGGTTTATATTGCGGACGTAAGTCACTATGTACAAGAAAAAAGCCCCTTAGATACCGAAGCTTTAAATAGAGGTACAAGTGTATATTTACCAGATAGGGTAATTCCAATGTTACCAAAAGAATTATCTAACGGAATTTGTTCATTGAATGAAAAAGTTGATAGATTGGTAATGGCTTGTGAAATGGAAATTGACCATGATGGTAAAATAATAAATCATGATATCTTTGAAGCTATTATTAACAATAAACACCGCATGACTTATTCTAATGTAAACGCAATGCTTGAAGATAAAAATCAAGCAATTCGAGATGCTTATTTTGATATTTACCCAATGTTAAAACAAATGAATGAACTTGCCAAAACCCTTAGAAATAAAAGAATAAAAAGAGGTTCATTTGAATTTGAATCACTTGAACCAAGATTAATCTTAGATCAAAATGGTAAAGTAGTTGATATTGTTTTAAGAAAACAAAGAAGTGCTGAAAAACTAATTGAAGAATTTATGCTTGCGGCAAACGAAACGGTTGCGGAAGCTATGACTTGGCTTAATGTACCTTTCATATACCGTGTTCATGAAGAACCAAGTGATGAAAAAATAACTAAATTACTTGAAACCTTAGACTTATTCGGCTATAATGTAAAAATAAAAAACAAAAAAGCAATGCCTAAAAAACTTCAAGAAGTATTACTTAGTTTAGAAAACGATGAAGAAAAAGATAGTGAAGAATTATCTAAAGATATTATTATCAACCAAATGATGATACGCAGTATGTCAAAAGCTAAATATCAAGAATACAATATTGGTCACTTTGGTCTAGCAAGTGAATGCTATACCCATTTTACTTCACCAATTAGAAGATATCCTGACCTTTTAGTTCACCGTCTTGTTAAACAATTTATGTTAGGAGAAGATGAGGTAACAGTAACTTCACCAGTTGAATATTTTGCTAGTAAAGTAAACTATGCAAGTATTCAATCAAGTAAAACTGAAAAACGCGCTGAAGTATTAGAACGTGATTGTGTTGATTACAAGAAAGTTGAATATGCAAGTAGATTTATTGGTACTATTACTTCAGGATTACTTACCTCAATTACTAACTTTGGAGTATTTATTACTCTAGATAATTCAATTGAAGGACTAGTAAAATATGCCGATATGCAAGATGATTATTACGATGTTGACGATAAATTTGGTAGAATTGTTGGTGAAAGAAATCACAAAGTATATCAAATAGGTGACCGTTTAACCGTTAAAATTGTCAGTGCTAATCTAGAAAAAAGTGAGATTAACTTTAAAATTATCAAGAAGGAGGACTAAAATGGCCACAGATGCGATAAAAATTGTTGCGCAAAACAAAAAAGCAAGTCATGACTATTATATTTTAGAAACCTATGAATGTGGAATTGTTTTAACCGGAACAGAAATAAAAGCCATAAGAGTTGGCAAAGTAAACCTTCAAGATAGTTTTTGCACGATAAGAAATAATGAGATATTTGTAAATGGTTTAAACATTTCAAAATATGAAATGGGTAATATTTTTAACCATAAACCTGATAGAACCCGTAAATTACTATTACACAAAAAAGAAATAATTAAAATTCATTCAAAAATTCAAAAAGAGGGTTATACTTTAGTACCCCTTAACATAACCTTAAAAAATGGACTTGCAAAACTAAATATTGGTCTTGCGAAAGGTAAAAAACTTTACGACAAACGTGAAGATATGAAACAAAAAGCCGAAGAAAGAGAATTGAGAAAATATTAACATGAAAAAATATGAAGAATTTATAAATGCCTTACAATATGTTGACCAAGGCGATAATAAAAGTGCATATGATAAATTAACAGAATTAATAAATGATAATTTAGAACTTGAAAATAAAACATTATATTATGATGCTTTATATGCAAGAGCATCACTTGATATTGCAAATTTAAATTTACACATCGATGATTCAATTGAAGATTTAAAAATTCTAATTGCTAACCGTACAAGATATGTTAAAGAATCTTATTCTCTTGCTACTCTTGTTTATGATCACTTAGAAATGCCAGATGAAGTTATTGAATATGGCACTAAAGCTTTAGAACTTGATGCGCCATTTACTAGTGAAATAGCTTATGCGCTTGCTAAAGCATATGCTAGTAGAGGCACTAAAAGCTCATATCTAGAAGCTTTAAAATACATTGATACTTGCATTGATAATGCCGATGAAGAATTAAACAATGTTGTTGATTTCCTTATTTGCAAAACTGATATTTTAATATCATTAAACTTAACCGATCAAGCACTTAGCTTAATTGATGAAATGATGGCAAAACATGGGGCAAGTGAAACTTTGTATTACCTAAAGTCTAGAGCCTACTACTGTAAATATGATGAAGATCCGGTTGCCAATAAAGAATATCTTGATATGGCAATTGATAACTTAAAAATATGTTTACAATATGATGAAAAAGATTTACTTGCAATTTCTTTGCTAGTTGAACTATATACTATAAAAAAAGACAAAGACAGAGCCTTTGAATTAATCGATAAACTTGATGATGGAAATCATACTGAATATATTGTTCTAGAAAAAGCTAAATTCTATGATGAAGTTGGTGAATATGAAGAAGGAAGAGACTTAGTATTATCTTTTGACAAATACCAAGATAATTGGAAATTAGTTTATACCCTTGGTGTATTTAACAAAAAACTAAACAATTTAGAAGAGGCTAGAAAATATTACAAACAAGCATTAGAAATGTCACATGAAAACTTTATTGCTTCAGACATCATTGATATAAATATTGAACTAAATGATGAACTAGATTCTAATGCAATGTTATTGAAACTTGCAAAAGAAAATCCAGAAGGGGTAATTTTTTACCAATTAGCTGAAAATTCTTTCAGACTTGGTACGCCAATTAAAAAAGTACTAAATTACTATGATAAAGCACATGAATTAGGTTATCTTACTGATATTGAATATATTGATGTTTTATCAGACTATGAAAAGCCTGATAAAACGATAACAAAGATTATCAAAAAGTATGACCGTAAGAAAACATATCCATTACTTCCAGTTTGGTGTAAAAAGAAGATGGCAGTTAGATATTTATATGGCGAAAATGGCATTAAACAAAATATCAAAAAAGCTATTATTAAGTTATTTGAATGTAGACAAGAAATGCCTACTAATACTTGTGTAAATGCTATTTTAGGACGTGGCTTTGAACTAAAGAAAAACTTTAGTTTAGCTCATAAAATGTATGATATGGCATATCAACTAATTGAACAAGAAACTAAGCCAAGTTGTGATTGTGCTTATAGTTACTATGCTCACTCTTTAATTGAAGGAGTTGGCGTTAAACAAGATGTTGAAGAGGCTAAATCAATTATTTTAAAAGCTGTTCAAAAATTTAAAAAATTCATTTGTTCTCATACTGCCTATTACTATGCTTACTTTGCATTACAAGGTGATGAAAAATTTGACATCAGCAAAGCATATGAATTACTAAGTTTTGACTATCCATTTGTGCGCTTTGACATTTCAAGAATTGTATATTTAACTAAATTAGAAGAAAAATTAAGAATAAGAAGTAAAAAATTAAACAATTTATTAGCTGATGGTAAAGACGTATATGACAAAAAGGAATGGAAGTATTACCGTAAAGCTATTACTGAAGATTGTCCAAAACCATACTGGCGTAACATTTAATCATTATTCTTTAACTCATTAACCTCTCTTCTAAGCTTTCTGACCTCATTCTTTAAAGCCTCATATTCTTCTTGAGTTGGTGATGCACTCTGTTGTGCCGCAATCGTTAACATGATTTGACCAAGTTGTTCAAACCAATTCCCAAGGGCATTAAGGGCTCCCGTATTTAGAAAAGATGATATAATATAAGCAATAATTGTTGCATATAGACTATATTCATAAGGAGGAATGCTATCTAACCATTTTGATAGGGCTGTGATAGTTTCTTTTAATTCATCAAATTCAGTGTTCAAAAATATTCCTCCTTTATTTATTTTACGAAAGGATTTAATAAAATATGAAAGTAGTTAAAAAACAAACAAACAGTAAACTTTGTTATATTTGTGGTATTGAAAATGAATTTGGCCTAAAAGCACCTTTCTATGAAATGGAAGATGGATCAGTAATTAGTATCTTTAAATACAAAGAAATCCACCAAAGTTATCCCGAAAGAGTACATGGTGGACTTATCACTGCGATGTTAGATGAAATAGCTGGTAGAGCTATTTGGGTAACTGAACCAGAAACTTGGGCTGTAACTACTGAACTAAATGTCAAATTTAGAAAAGTTGTTCCATACGATGTTACTCTAAAAGCGGTTGGTAAAATTATCAAAAACACTCATCGTGCTTTTATTGGTGAAGCTAAAGTATACGATATGGAAAATAATGTGCTTGCGGAAGCGGTAGTAACATACTTAAAGTTACCACTATCAAAAATTGCAACTAGCACCAATGCTCATGAAGATGTTAACATTTATCTTCCTGATGATGTAACCGAAATTGATTAAAAAACATTTCCCACTTTGGGAAATTTGCAATCGTGGCGGAATAGGTAGACGCGCTACTTTGAGGGGGTAGTGTTTGTATAAACGTGTGAGTTCGAGTCTCATCGATTGCACCATAAGAAAAGCAATGGTTTGATACCAAAAGTGTCAGACCTTTTTTCTTTTTTATAATTAGGCCAAATTCATAAATATGTATGAGAGTGAATAAAACATAGCATCTTGTAGTATTTTTAAGTTTAAGTTTCTATTACTTTACGTAACAATAAAAATAGTATTATTGGTTTACTTTAATTTATGCATTTCTTTTGTTTGAAATTTTGGATGATTAAGTTAGTAAATTAGCATTAAGTAATTTTTCTAAATGTGATAAATATTATGTCGATTTGATGGATATTATTTGAGTTTTTGCTAAAATTGTGATAAAATATATTCAATAAAAAATTAAAAATATCTCTTTAGTAACTAAAAAGGATGGTATAACTATGGCAACAAAACTAGAATTAACTTGGTACGGAAAAGAAGATAGAGTAACTGTAGAGCCAAGAATATTAATAGAAAATAAAGAACTGAGTAATATAGAGTGTGATGTTAATACTGAGAATATGATAATACATGGTGATAATTTACTTGCGTTAAAAGCATTAGAGAGAACTTATGCCGGGAAAATAAAATGTATTTACATAGACCCTCCATATAACACTGGTTCAGCTTTTGAACATTATGATGATAATTTAGAACATAGTATATGGTTATCATTGATGAGAGAACGATTGATTTTATTAAGGACTTTACTATCAAGTGATGGTGTAATCTTTATTCAAATTGATGATGAAGAACAAGCATATTTAAAGGTGCTTTGCGATGAAGTATTTGGTAGAATGAATTATTTAAATACTATTTCTGTTAAAATGAAAAACATTGCCGGTGCAAGTGGTGGTGGAGAAGATAAAAGATTGAAGAAAAATATTGAGTATTTATTAGTTTACACAAAAAAGTATGAAGAATATAGATGGTTAAGAAATGCATATTCATATACCGAAATTTATGATTTGGTTGAATATTATAGAAAAAATGGCATTAGTTGGAAATATACTTCTGTATTATATGAAAAAGGTGCAGAAGAATATTTGACATCGACAGTAGATGGTGATGGAAATGAAATTAAAATATATAATAGGATTAGGCCTAAATTTTTATCAGTAAGTCAAATCTCAAAATTAGAAAACATTACAGAAAAAGAAGTATATTATAAATATATTGATCGTATATATACTACTGCTATGCCACAAAGTTCTATTAGGCCAAGAGTAATGGAAAAATTAGAAAATATAAAACACACTGAATTAATTAGTATTAAATATGTCCCAAAAACAGGGAAAAATAAAGGTATATTGTATGAACAATTCTATAAAGGCGATAAATTTAGATTATTAACTTGGTTAAAAGATGTAACAGAATATAAAGATAATAAATGGATGAAAAAAGATTTGCAAGGCACATTTTGGGATGGATTTAATTTGAATAATTTAACAAAGGAAGGAAAAGTTGAATTTCCAAATGGAAAAAAACCAGAAGCCCTAATTAAAAGAATTATTGAAATGAGTACCAATGTTGATGATATAGTTTTAGATTCTTTTTTAGGAAGTGGTACAACATGCGCTGTGGCACATAAAATGAAAAGAAAGTATATAGGTATAGAGATGGGTGCACAGGCATATACTCATTGTAAAAAAAGGTTGGATGGCATTATATTGGGTGAAGACAAATCAGGAATATCAGATGAAACCTTATGGATATCCGGAGGTGGATACAGATTTTACGAACTAGCACCAACACTAATTAAAGAAGATTCTTTTGGTCAAGAAATTATAAATCCTGAATATAATAAAGAAATGTTATCTGCTGCTATAGCATTACATGAAGGATATCATTATGCCCCTGATGAAGAGTGCTATTGGAAACAAGCCAAAAATGACAATTCTTATTTATATGTTACAACTCAACATATTAAAAGAGAAAATATTGAAAGAATAAAACTAGAAATTAAAGAGGGAGAATATCTATTAATCGTTTGCAAATCATTCGACTCAAATTGTATTCAAGGTGAAAAAAACATTATAATAAAGAAAATTCCTCAATCACTATTAAATAATTGTGAATTTAACAAAGATAATTATAATTTGAATATTGTTAATCCACCTTTATATGAGGAGGAAGAAGATGAGTAGTATAAATAAAATATTATACCCTGAATATAACATTGAGGCAATTAATAATGTGATGAGCCTTCGTAAACCACAAAAGACAAGTTTAAAAATTCTTGATAATATTTTAGATGAAATAGATCTCGAAAAAAATCCTAATTTAGAAGAAACTCAAGAAATAATTCACGACCTATATCCTTTATTTAAAACATATGAACATTCATTTATATCTTTGACTTTTGCTCTTGCAACAGGAGTAGGGAAAACAAAATTAATGGGTGCGTTTATTACATATCTTTATACACAAAAGGGAATAAGAAATTTTTTTGTTGTTGCACCGAATATAACAATTTATAAAAAATTAAAAAATGATTTAGGAAATCCTGCATCAAATAATGAAAAGTATGTGTTTAAAGGAGTAAGTTGCTTTACTACTCAAACGCCTAATGTATGGATTGATGACGATTATAGTAATAGGCCTGCAAGATCGCTTACCGATACTGATTCTATTAATATTTATATTTTTAATATTTCTAAATTTAATTCAGATGAAAGAAATATAATGAATATTAATGAGTACTTAGGCCAAAGTTTCTTTGATTACTTAAAATCTCTCGATGACCTTGTTATAATAATGGATGAATCACATCACTATCGTGCTCAAGCTAGTGCTAAAGCTATTAATGAGTTAAAGCCTGTATTAGGCTTAGAACTTACAGCTACTCCACAGGTTCAAAATGGTACTAAAACAGTTTTATTTCAAAATGTTGTATATGAATATCCATTAAGTAAAGCTATTAAGGATGGATATACTAGAATCCCTTATGCATTAACAAGAAGGGATATTAATGCTTATAACTTTACTGAAGATGAGCTAGATAAAACAATGATTAATGATGGTATTTTACATCATGAAAATATGAAAAACGAACTTAAAGAATATAGTGTTAATTACAAACAAAAATTAGTAAAACCATTTATGTTAATTGTCTGTAAGGACACAAATCATGCTCAACATGTTTTAGATTATGTAAAATCAGATGCATTTAGAAATGGTAGCTATAAAGATAAAGTTATAATGATTCATAGTAATCAAAAGAGTGCTGAAAAAGATGAAAATATTCAATTACTTTTAGATGTTGAAAAAGTAGATAATCCAATAGAAATAGTAATACATGTCAATATATTAAAAGAAGGTTGGGATGTAAATAATCTATATACTATTGTCCCATTAAGAACAGCAACAAGTAAGACCCTTCGTGAACAAACAGTAGGACGTGGATTAAGATTGCCATTTGGAAAAAGAACTGGAGTTAAAATGATAGACTCTGTAACTATTACAGCTCATGATAAATTTAATGAAATAATAGCAGAAGCACAAAGAGGAGATTCTATTTTCAATGCAGAAGGTATAATTTATGCAGATTATGAGCAACAAAAGAAAATTAAAACTGCAGAATATAAATTATTTGATGATGATGAGTATAGAGAGAATGTATTACAAGAAGTAGGATTAGATTATAACAATGAAGAACATATTCAGATATATGATACTGTTGTAGAGTGTATTGTTAAAGAGACAAATAATGCTAAAAAAGCAAATCCCACAGAAAAAGTGAATGTAGATTTTGTATATCAGAATGTAGAAAAAGATTTAGGAGAACGTTTCAAGGATAATACTGATTACACATCATTGCTACGCACTATGTGGAATATGAACGGAAAAGAAATTATAGAAAAAGTTGAACAAAAAACAATGTACATTCCTAAAATTAGAACTGAGGAACTTGGTGAAGAGAAGTATATTATTCAAGACTTTAATCTAGATTTAACTGACATGCTATATGTGCCTATAGTTAATGATATCCTTATTAAAAATTTACTAGATTATGAAGATGATGTAAAAATTATTAAAGGCAGAGTAATAGATTATAATACTATAAGGCCTGAAAAAATGTTAGTAGATGAGATTAGAAAAATTAATGAAATAGATTACGAAAAATGTCCGACTCTTATTCAAAAAATTGTAATTCAGTTCTTAAGTTATTATGGGAAAAAGTATGCTGAAGAAGAAGTAAGAAATATTTGTTTAATGAATAAAAAAGATATTACATCTAAATTTAAAACTCAACTACTTCAAAATTTAGCAGTAGTATATGATGGAATAATTGATACCCCTTTTGGAATAGAAACCATAGTAAATGACCATATTGTTGATGTGTCAAATGGCCTTACTAATCTTTATGTGGAACCAGAAACTGGGAAGAACATTAAGCAATATACATATACAGGAGCAAAAAAATCAATATTAACCCCATTTAAGTTTGATAGTAATCCTGAAAGATTATTTGCAATTTCTTGTGAATCATCCCCTGAAGTATTACAATGGTTAAGACCATCTTATAATCAATTTAATATTACATACAATAGAGGAAAAAAGTATGTGCCAGATTTTGTTGTTGAAACAAATGATATGTATTATTTAGTTGAAGTTAAAGCAAGTAATCAAATGGATGACCCAGATGTTAAAGCAAAGAAAGAAAGAGCAATTCAATATTGTAAGGTTGCATCAGAATATAATATGGCTAATGGGCATAAGACTTTTAAATATTTGTTTATACCGCATGACCAAATATCAACTAATTCAAGCTTTAATGTATTAATGCAAAGATTCATAAAAGAATAATTACTAAAATTAATCAGCTATATATTATGCTACAAGATATGTGTCCTTGTAATATGATATATAGCTTTTTTGATAATTATAAGGATGGTATAATTAGAAAAATAAATATTATTTCTTTTTGTTAATATCAATAATTTAACGAAATGTAAGAAGTTAGATAACACAGAGTAATATTAATGTTTTACGCATAAGTGTTTATGGAAATCAATAAATAGTTCTACAAAGATAATTAGTTTAGTTTTTATTTCGCTAGGCGCATATTAAAGTTAACAATGTGTGCGATTTCATCGATAAGTTTTGCAATTGTAAGATATGAACAATTAGGTTAATTGGATCACTACAGATAGTATTTTAGGCCGAATTAAAAGGCCAGTGTTTATTTGCTAACTGAAATAATTATATGTCTTCAATTTATTGTGAATTTTTCTTTTCGACTGTACGCACTTTTAGAAGGGTGTACGCAAATTGTATCAATATAGGTAATTTCACACATAATAGTAGAATAGGTCTGATAACAATCAGACCTTTTAGTATGAATTTAAATTTCATAAATATAAGATTTAGATGTATAAATTAATATTTATGTTTTTTAGCAATTTTACATATTTTATGGTATAATATTAGCATTAAATATAAGTAACGTAATAGATAAAAATATTGGCATGAAATCAAATAACAAATTAAATGCCATAGAAAATTGAAAAAGATTTAAATAATTTAAAAATTAGTAGAAAAACAAAAAAATTATTGTTAAATATAATATAGCACAATGCATATTTAGAAAAGGTAATTGTTTAGTCAATTCAATTATAGAGAACTTTTTCGAAAGAATGAAAACGAAAATGTTTTATGGATTAAAGCATAAATCTTTACAATAATTAAAAAAAACAATATATGACTATATTAATTATTACAATAACAAAAGAATTAAGAGTAAACTAAAAGGACTGAGCCCAATAGAATATAGAACTCGATCATACGGTTTATTTAATTCGTTTAAAGTGTATAATTTTTTGAGCTTGCTTAAACTGCACTCTTATTATTTAATTGCGTTTAGTTACAATTTTAATAATGTATTTAGCAAAGTGTTAATGGAAATTTTCTTTAAAATATACTAATGATAGATATAAATTGTTAAAATTATTGTTTGTCAAATAATGTAAGCAGATAATTATTAAAATAATCTGTAAAAATAAGCAATATTAGTAAAATAATGTTAATTATGCACTATGAGATAAAATGCCTGCGACTAAATATTTTTAATTAATCTTTAATTCGAATGCAATTTTGAAACTGATTGCAATACAAGGAGAAAATTTATGAATTTGAAACAAAAAAAAGCTAGAAGATATATTATTGATTTATTATTCTATGGCATATCAGAAAATGGTCAAAACATTTTGTTACCTATTTATGGTATACTAACTGAATATAAGTTTTTAAAACGAATTTATAATTTAGAGGAAATCAATTCTATATATCAAGGTTATGAAAATCTAGAAAAAGAATTGTTATTTGGAGAAGAACTATATAATTATGAAGAATGGATTTTCAATGATGAAAGATTAGGATTAAGGGAATGTGATGATTTTGAAAACTTTTTGCGTCTAATATGCGAATGCTTTAACCCATTTGTAAGGAATGAAAACAATAACTGGAGATTATTTTTGTCTTATTTTAACAATGCATTGCGAGATTGTGAATATGAAATATTTGAAGAACAAAAAATTAATGGTAAAGAGATATTTGGCTTCAGAGAAATTGATAAATCATTACAATCAGTTAAAATAAAAAAAGGCTACAAGATTAAAGGACGTCATAATGAATACACTGTTAATGCCCAATTTAAACAAGGTGGAAGTGCTAGATTATTTGATGCAAAAGATAATGATGGTAAGGATTATGTCATAAAAGTAATTGATTGTGGTGATGAAACTAGCAAAGATAAGATTACAAGATTTGAAAATGAATTAAATTTCTTATATACTCACAAACATAATAATATAGTTGAAGTGATAGACTATGGAATGACAACTGATAACCAATATATTTATTATGTTATGCCAAAGTATAGATGCGATTTAAGAAATATGATAAATGAAGGAATTGAATATAAAAAAATAATTAAATATTTTTGGCAGATTTGTGAAGGAATCAAATGTGCTCATTCATTAAAATGCTGGCATAGGGACTTAAAACCTGAAAATATTCTATATGATTATATTAATGACAAACTTGTAGTTGCAGATTTTGGAATTGCATATTTTTCAGATGATGATAAAATAAGAAAAATAAAAACAACAGAAAAAGATAAATTGGCTAATTATGATTATCATGCACCTGAGCAGCGAAAAGGAGGTTCAATAATAGAATCGCCTTCAGCAGATATTTGGGCTATCGGGTTAATTTTAAATGAAATGTTCACAAAAAAATTAGCAATAGGAGAAGGATATACCACTATTTCAAGTGTGGCTAGATCATACGGAGCATTAGATAGTGTTGTTTCGCATATGTTGCAATCTCAGGTAGAAAAACGTTGTCAAACCATATTTGAAGTTCAATTGCTATTTTGTAGTGCAATAGGAGATAGAAATAAAATGTATTACGCAGAGTTAATGAAAGGTATTTTCGATTTTCTTGTTTATCCTACAACTGAGCAGTTAGAATCATTTGTTAACAATGATGTATATCGAATTAGTTTTACGCAAATCATTACAAGGTACAACGAAGAAGGGCTTGATAAAGAAATATATCCATTTTATATTGTTTTTTTAAATCAAGTAATAAAGTATATTTATGCCACGAAATCTGGATTTTATGAATACTATTATATTATAAAAATATTAATGGAGATAATAAGCGACCCTAAATTAATTATTACACAAAAACCATTTATAATATATTTATGCAGTGAATTTAATAATATTGCAGATAGTATTGGCAAATATGAAAACAGTCGTAGTTATGGCATAGGCTGGAAGGCAACTGATTATATATACAATAATTATGAAAGTATACCAAAGAAAAATGTTGAAATCTTACTGGAAAATGCTGAAAAAAATGGTTATATGAAATTTGTAGAATTATTAAAAAATTTAAGAGAGTCTATTAAAAGAAGATAATATAAATATTGATTTGACAATATAGTAGAAAAATCTTAAGTTTGATCAGCAAAAATTTTATAAGTACTGTTTATAGGGGTATAGTTAATAATAGTACTGTTTTTATTTTGTATATCTAACAATTTTATTATATAATTTATGCTATATGTAGTTTCCTTTCTATAGTTAATACGCAATACAATTATAAAAAAGGAAAGTGATTAACATTCCACTTTCCTTTTTTTGACAATTATCTTAAAATCTCAAATTCTTATAATTTTTTATAGAACCAGAAGTTGAAAGTAAAGGTGGTATCGTTGTGTGTAATGATACCACTTTTCTATGTTTAAAAGTTAATTTTGATAATTACCTATAGAAGATAGGAAATCATCTACTATGCTGGTATTTTTAAAAAACTTATAGTTATAAACATAATAAAAAAGCTTATGCGATAAATAAATTTGAAATTTGCTAAAATTTATTATATAGGTGGCAGTTCATACAAGGATACTAATTGTCTATCACATACATAGTTAAATTGCAAGTATTATGCAATATTTATACTAAAATATTGTTTGTGCATACAATTTAGTGTACATTGGCAATAAAAAATTCATTAAATTCTTGCACTAATTGTCAAAATATGGTAGAATACATTTACAAACAAATATTTATTAAGCTTGTAGTGGGGGAACACTCTTAAAAATAACATAATGCGGCAAAAATCTCCCTATATATAGGGAGATTTTTTTACTATATGAAAAACATAGCTTTTGAATAAAAAATGTTGGAAAAATTCATATGAAAGGAAAAGTTAATTAAATGAACGTAAGATTAGTTAAAAAAACAGAATTGATAAATGACATTAATGAAATTATTGAATTATTAAAAGAACCACAATTTGATAGAAAGAAAGCAGAAAATATTATTGTAAAGCATAATTTAAGTAATGAAAAAGTTGCAGAACTCAATTCGCCATTAAATCCTTATACCGAAAGATTAGAAAACTTAACAGATGATGAAACTAAAAGCAATTTAATTATGATTTTATCAATATTAGATTTAAAAAGTAGAAAGTTGTAAAATGTAATAACATTAAAAAAAGATTTAGTTTATTAGTATATAACAAAAAAAGGAGGTAATTGTATGATAGGTTATTGGATATCGTTTGGTTTGCTTTTCCCTTTCATATTATTTGGATGCTTTGGTTTTAAAATATTAGCGGAAAAAAACAATAAGGTTGAAATAACACCTGAAATGGATGCAGCAATCAATAGAAGAATTGTTGGATATATTGTATTCTACTGGCTATGCAATTTATTTTATATGTCTTGCTTTATCAATAATTTAATTTGTAAGTATATATTTGGTGGATTAATTATGCTTGACATTTTTATGAATTTGGCTAGAACGTTTACTTATCCAAAAGCCAAAACAGGCTTTTTGAGATGGGGATTATTACAAGATTTTATTGTCGGAGTGGGATTATCAATCTATTTGATTTATATCATTCCCAATACCGAAGTTAAAGAAATAGTAATACCAATTATAGCAGCTATTTATGGTGGGTTAATTACACTAGTAGGTGTTGCTTGGACTATTCGCAAATCTGATATTGACAAAAATGACGAAGAAGTTAAAAAAGCAAAACCATTAATTTTCATTGTTAATAGGAGACGAGAACAAATAGCAAACCACCTAAAATTTATGTTTGAAAATCAGTTTAATAATAAAAAAATTTTTACAGGTGATTCAAAATATCATATTAGCCCATTCTTTTTGAAAAATGCAGATTATTCTTTTTCATATTTGAAAGGCATTTGCATAAATAATGACATTATGCTTACAAACGTTGCTCAAGTATTTGATAAGGGCCAAACCTATGCATGTATCTGTGATTTTGAATTTAGTTACAATAAAGAAATTAATAATATGTACCTCTTACTTGTCGATATGCTAGACAATTTTTATGCGTTAGAAATTAATTTTGAATGCTCATCTGATGACAAAAATGATAAAAAAGATATAGGAATAATTAGCGGTATAGAAACATTTAAGGTAGAAGTAAATTTCGATAACTTTAGCTTTACAAAGGTATCAGATTAATATAGTTGTAATTTTATAAAAATTTAAAATGACATTGATATAGTTATTATTGTGAATATTTATTCAAAAAAAGTTTGAAAAACTATCAATGTTAAAATAAAAAATCTTAGGGTGATATATATGGAAAAAGCATCTAGTTTATGTGAACAGCTAAAAATTGAATTAAAAGAATACGATTTAATAGATTTATTGGAAAAGTTAAGTTGTTTACGATTTCTTATTTTGACTAATTCTATCAAATGTATAGAAGAAGAAAGAAGAAAATACAGAATATTATTTGATAAAGCATTTTGTTTTCTATTTCCATTTCTTTTGTGCTATAAAGTTGAACAGGGAAGTAAAAAGATAAATTATGATCAACTAAATAATATTTGCGAAAAAATATTTGAAATTAGTCTAGATAATAAGTTTAGTAATCAACTAAACGATGAAGATTATTTTACTAAAATAGATTATGTGCAAAATAATTTAACTGATTTAATCGCTGGTTGCAAAAAAATACCTGTTGGAGATCTTCTAAAATTTGAAAATGATTTACTTGAAAACAAGTACAATGTTGATAACGAAACACTATTGAAAGAACTTATTGAAATTTTTCCGCAAAAAATATACTCACCAATCGACCAAAAACCACATACAATTGAAGATTTTATTAATAACTTCAATTTATATATTGACGTTAATAATTTTATTTTAAAAGATAATAGTAAAAGTTATAAAATATGCCTTGATTTATCTATTGAATTTGGTGCTTTGTCAGAGACACAATTTGATATTTCTAATCCATTATCAACGGTTAATTTAACAAGGAAAATTTTTATAAAAAATGATGGTATTATATATAATATTTGTGATGATCTTATTTGTTCGAGATTAATTAGATCAATTGAGTCACTTTTTAATACTACTTGTGAAAATAATCAATGGGCAATAAATTACAAAGAAGGAACTGAAACTCTCGTTGGTGAAATGTTTGGCCAATATTTGCCAGGAGGAAAAAATTATAAAAATTTATTCTATAGAGATGCAAACGGAAAATTATGTGAAAATGATGTTTTGTTTAAATTTTATAATTTCTTGTTCTGTATTGAAATTAAGGGAAGCAAATTTAATCCAGACCCAATAGCTAAGAACTATAAAAAAGTAAAGGAATCATATGATTTAGTTATTGAAAAAGTGCAAAATCAAGTTATAAGAATCAAAGAACAAATAAATAAACAAATTGCTTTTAATATTTTAGATTGTAAAGGAAAAACTGTAGAAAAATTATTTAATTCTCGACAAACAAAAGTAATAGGAATTTGCGTTTATTTTGAGGATATTGGTACTTTACTTTCAGGTTTGCCAAGCAATTGTGAAAAAGTACTTCATGTATCATTTTACGATTTAGTAATAATTTTTAATTATTTAAATAACCCCTTTTTAATTACAAAATACTTGCTAGAAAGAAGTGAAATAATAAACAATGAAAATATATTCATAAACGATGAAATGGTTTATCTTGATTTGTTTAGTCAAAATGTACAATTAAGTTATATTTTTAATAACAATAAACTTATAACTGATACAAATGTTAAAAAATATTTTACTTTTAATGATGAAATAGAAAAATGCTTTTATGGAAATATACCAAAAGCAAAATTGAATATTAGTAAATTGTTAATTCGTATACTTACAATGGAAAATTATTTAGATTTAGATGAAGATTTGTTTGATGGCTTATTTGGATTATTAAATGTACCAAACGAAAAATTGGAAAAATTGGAAGCTAAATATGCAATTAATAATAGAAAAAATATACGATTGCCAATAGCTTTTACAATTTCAGATAAAGAAAGTAAAGAGTATTCAATATTAATTATTTCTCGAGATCATAATCCAACTCAAAAATTACAAAATATTGCTTTTGTAAAAAAATATTTTGATCACAAAAATAGTATCACACATGCGTATCTAATTTTAGTAGGTGAAGAATATAGTAAATGTATGAAATTTACTAGAGATGGTGATGTATTTAAATCCATTGACGAAAATAAAATATTGTCAGATATGAATTGTTTCATAAAACAAAGTGATGATCTTAATTAACGGATATAACAGGATTTAACAAAATTTTGAATTTTTGGTAACAACGATAGTTTTTGAAACAAATGCAATATATTTAATAAGAATATAATCTTTCTATTATATTTATAAATACATAACAATAACTTAAAGCTATTGCAACTCCATTTATCGCACATATATGAAAACTACCATATAAAAGTAAAACTACCAATTTTAGTGAATTATTAAACAATCTGAATTTATAGTACTTAACGCAATTAATATACATATTAAAAAACAATAATTAGAAAAAGGAGATTCGAAATGTACGAAATTAATAAAAGAAAAATGAATCGTATTCAGGACGATTATCATAGAATGCTATGTATTATTAGAGCCATAAATGAGCAATTTCATGTGTCACCGGAATTACTAAAGGTATCAAAAGCAAAATATGTGGATTATTACAATCAATTAGAAAATGGAAAAATTATAGTCAGAGTTGAGGGAACAGAGTACTTGGCAGAATACTATAATATATTAATTGATGGCGTTTTAATATTTAAAAAAGGAAAAGGTAAAAGAAAATTTTCTGCAGAAGTGAATATTGGATTTGCAAAACTTGGTTATTCACACGAATTTTAGATTAATTTTTAAAAATTAATATCATAAGCAAAACGAAAAATTTATTTCAAACTTTAATAGAAAGGATATAAATATGAAAAAAAAGTAGAGTTATTTCCAATTTTTGTAGTTTTGATTTTGCCATGTTTTTTAATTGGCTGTCAATCTACTATAAGACAAGAAATAAAAATATATTTTTGATAAAAATAACATAAATGAGGTGATAAATATGAATTTTAGTCCTATTGAAATAGTAGATATAAGAAAGGCCTTTAATGTTAATGGGTATGTTCTTAAATTTAGCGATGAAACTTTTGCTGCTTTTAATATAAAATCTGTAAATATTGATATCCAAAAAAAATATGGTGGCTCAAAGTGTAAATCCTTAATGAAATTTTTTGATGATTCATCTATTGACATGCGAAAAAAAGTGAAATTATTAACTGATCTTATAGATGAGTATAATGCGTACCTATATATTCATGAGAATGATATAAATCGTGATCCAAATTTTCAAAATCAAAAATCTAGAGCTGAAGCTATTGAAAAATGTAAAGAAATAGTAGCAAAGTATACTTCTCTTTTGTCGCCAATTGATACACAACAATTGTCTGAGGAGGGGTTGCGTGAAATTATTGAAAGCGCAAACAGATATTATGTTAGTGATATACAAACTGCATTAGAAAAAACTTGGGATGCTTTTGAAAGAATAAAAACAATGTTCGATGGAAATAAAAAAAGTTCTTCGCAAAAATTAATAGAAAAAATATCGAATAATGATGAAAATCATATAAATGTCCTTAATGAAGAATTTAATAATCTAACGAAATTGGGCAACGATTTTAGAATTCGCCATTCTGAGACTAACAAAATAAATATTATTAGCGATGAATTTAGACAATACTTATTTAACAGATGCATGGCATTAATTAATCTTGCGATTAAATATATTGATAAATAATAAAAGAAGGATGAAATGTTTTGAACTTAAAAAAAGGATAACGTTAAATGAGCAATTTTGCTAATCTGTTATAGGATAGTTATTTATTGCTTATGGATGGACAAATGCCAATTTTTTGGCAAAATATTTATAATATTACGAGTAATTTTTATCATTATTGTCGGAAAGTATAAAGGAGGTTATTTGAATGCCAGTTGAAATTATTAGTAATGTAAGTCCATATGTTTTAGACTATATTGCTGGTATAACAGATAAATTGCCAGCTTTAACGAGAAAAAATGCAGACTTCATAGAGGCTGTAGTACATTTGGATTCGAATTACGCAAAAGACTTAGAAATTAATCCACCATCAGATGGGTATGACCCAGAATTAAATGCAGAATCATCAAAAGGTAAATATCGTGGTTCAACAGCATATTGGTTTAATGAAATGAAAAAAACGAACTGTAATTTTAGAAAATGTGTTCTTGGTGCAGTAATAGCAATAGATAGTACAAATTCTACACACTTAGAATCCTCAGAATCAGGAAGAAAATTGATGAGAGATGTTATTTGTAAAAATTGTAACGGGTGGCAAGAATTAGTTGAAATGCTTAATGTGCCATTTGATCCAAAAAATCACAAACATATTATTTCGTTGTTAACAGCTAAGACTACAGCTATAAAAGATGGTGGACCAAGATACAATATTTCATTTGCTACAAAGTTTTGCGCATATGCAGCTATATTTCTTAATTCAGAAATAAAGTATTCTAAATATGATAATATTGTTTCTAATGCTTTACCAAGTTATCAAAAGGTATATTTGGATGAAACTAAGAAAACTTGTGAATATAAGATTTGTGAATGTCAAACAAGAAAACTAGATGATGATGGTAAATATCAATATAGGCTTGATGTATATGAAAAATACGGAAATACAATATCAAAAATTCTTAGTAAACTCAGTTTAGAGGGTATTCATTTGAGTCTAGAAGAATTTGATCATATCGTTTGGTATGGTTTAAAAGGATAGCAATTGTTGAAAATACCCATTTGAATGACAGTTTAAGCTTTCAGATGAAGAATAGATAATAGTAGAATGATCAGCAATATTTCCAAAGGTAAAGGCAATAGAGTTTGCCTAGATTATTGGCCATAAAATATAAATATTATTGATTATTACTAGAAAAATATATTAAAATAGGGTTAACTTTTTATATTGATGGAACAATTTTTGTTATTAATAATGACAAAACATTTATTGTTGCTTCTATATCATTTGCTATTAAGTTAAAAAACATTTAATCGAAAAATGAATCTTAAGCCTTAAATTAGCTAAAACAAAAGCAAGTAGCGATGGAAAAGTTATAGCTCCATCGGATTATTTAAATAGTGATCAAAACTATTTTAAAGATGTTCTTCAAAAATTTTATACAAAATATCAGACAAATAAAGAATTAAAAACAAATATAGAAAATATATTAATTAAAAATAAATAAAATGTTACGTTTTTGAAAACTATAATTGCAAATTAAAAATACAATAAAAAACTTAATTACCTAATTATATAGCAAATAGCTGCTAAACATATTAAGAAAGTTTTTTGTAAGTAATAAATAATATTTAAAAGAGGTGAAAAAATGGGAAATATAGTCGACAAATTAAATAAATCACCTTTGTTTGCTATGTCGAAGGGATCAATGGAATTATTCCATTCCAATTTCTGGAGTTGGTTAATTAATGAAATTGATAAGGAGTATGTGCTGGCGTTTGTTAAATATAGAATGATAGATTTTAATAATATAAAAAATACTGAGAGAGAAAAAAAACACACCGATATATTGATTAATTATGGGAAACAAGCTATTGTTATAGAAAATAAGATTAAGTCTTTGCCAGACAAGAATCAATTAAATAAATATGAAGAAAGTATTGGTAAAAAATTTTATTTTGGCGTATGTGTATATCCATATAATTTTGGTGATAATATAATACTTGAGAATTGGTCATTCATTACTTATGATGAAATTTTAAATGGAATAGAAAGAATTGCTATTAAAAATAAACAAAAATTGTTAGATAACGTTGACATAAATGGGAAATTTTGTTATGATTTAATTTGCGAATATGTTAATATGACTAGAAATGTTATTGAAATTATTAAAAGTCAAAAAGAAAACATTTCAAATAATATAATTACAAGTGAAGATGTCAAAAAAATAGATCAATTGGGTTTAGCAGATATAGTAAAAAAAATAAACGCAAGAATACTGTTTAATTTTTTAAGGGAGAATTTAATTGAACGTTATCCAGAAGAAAGATACTGTTATGCATGTGGATTTAATCACAAAAAAATAACAATTTCAATTAGAAAAATAATAAATACGGATGAAAATGGTTATATTCTTTTAGGACCACAACTTGAAGAAGATAATTTTCGAAGAACGATTCATGTTACAAATAAGACTTTAGGTATAAACAAAAATAAAAAAGATAGAGATTTGTTATATGAAAAATTGAAAGGAATTTATTTTGACATAGAAGAAAAAAACAGTAAATATAATTATCCAATAGTAAAAAAAGAAGCTAAACTTTATAATGAATACAATGGTTATTACGAAGAAAAAGATTATAATTTATTAGATCAAGAATATATAGCAATTTATAGATATTATAAAATTAATAACACAAGTTTTGAATACATTTTAAAATTATTTGAAGAAGAATTAGAATATGTTTCAAAAATAGGTGATGGTAAAGAACTAATAAATAAAATAAATCTAAACACAGTAAAAAAGAACAAAAATAATGCAAGTAGACGAAGCTTTAATCAACTAATTATAAAAAACAGTTTCTAAAAAACATGATAAAAATATTCCGCGTAACAAAATTTGTAAAATATTTAGTAAAATCCCTATCAGCTTTGAAATGGATAGGGATTTTTTGCAAGTATAACCAGTTACAATACTAAATAAATTATAATATATCCATTGTAACAACGCCAATACTAGACGATGATATTTTTCAATTTTATTGAATTGTGTTTGTTTGTGTACAAAAACAATTTTAATAAATGAATTGACATTTTAATACTATTTTAGTATAATATTAATATATAGGATGAATATAAAAACAGGTCATAAGCTAAATGCTAGTTATAAAATGAAAGTATCTACTTTTAGATGATGCAAGTCACAAAAAGAAGATAATATTAATTTATAGTTAATATTTGACTGATTAGGCCTAAAAAAGCAGCTCTAACAAAGGGTATGTTTTTAGCTGGTCTTTTTTATTTTTTCCTATAAATAAAAATAAGTGAAAGGAAGAAAAATTTTATGTCAATTGATTTCAAAAAAATCGAAAGTGTAATAGGTTATACCTTTGATAATATTGACCTATTACAACAAGCATTCGTCAGAAGAAGTTATTCTGTAGAAAATGGAGGTCAAAATAACGAAGTATTAGAGTTTATTGGGGATAAAGCATTAGATTTTGCTGTAATAAGATTAATGATGAATAGATTTGGAAAGATTACGGAAGATAAGCAATGGAATGAATTTAAACTAACTAATCCTAAATATTTTCAAACAAAATTAGATGAAGGGAAATTTACAGATATCAAAAAAATGTTAGTAGATACTAAATCTCTTTCAAAATGTATTGATAAACTAGGGTTTCATACACAATTGATAATGGGAAAAGGTGATATTGCTCAAAATGTTCAAGAACAAGATTCAGTTAAAGAAAATTTATTTGAGGCAATTATTGGTGCAGTAACGTTGGACTGTGATTACGATATGGATGTCATTACTGAAGTAGTTGATACAATGCTAGATTTAGATGCTTTTTTTGATGATGATTTAGAAGAAGATAATTACGAAAAAAATTATATAGGTCTTCTTCAAGAATGGAGTCAGTCGCAAGGATTTGGATTACCTAACTATTGTTATCATGAAATAAGTGATGGTTATTCATGTGAAGTTAAAATTTCTAATGGTTATGATTTTAATGCTATATATTATGGAAGAGATCTAAGCAAAGCTAAAGCAAGAGCTGATGCGGCATATCAAGCATATACTGATTTAAGAAATAAAGGATATATTGGGAATGAGTTTGAAGAGGCTGTTGGTGAACCAATATACGAAGAATCAATACGACAGATAAATGAATTGTTTCAAAAAAGATTAATTTATAAACCAAATTATAAGTTTAATTTATCACATGATAATAATGGAGATCCTGAATGGGAGTGTATATTATCGGTAAAAGGGTATGATGATTATTATGGATACGCAACAACAAAAAAAGAAGCTCAACGAGAAGCTGTTTACGACTTTCTTTGTTATTTGATGGATATTGAAGATGATTATGAATAATTTCTACTGAAATTTAAAAATTTTTAATAAAAACAAGAGGTTTTGCATTTAAAGTGGAAAACCTCTTTATTATTTGTAAAAAATTCATTAAATTCTTGCATTAATTGTCAAAATATGGTAAAATATGAAAGTAAACTAAATATTTCTTAAGCTTGTAGTGGGGGAACACTCTTAAAAAGTAATATCATATGATTATAACCTCCCTATAATTAGGGAGGTTTTTATTATAATTAATAATTAATAATTAATAATTAATAATTAATAATATTTAATGTTTATTAGCGTAAAAAATAATCGACAGATCTAAGTTTAGATTTAAAAATGTAATTATAAAAAAGGGGTTAAACTTATGAATGATAAAATAATCACAGAAAATAGTATTTGGGATTTACATATTCATACGTGTTGTTGTAAAAAATCATCAAGTGAATTTAGCAAAATGACTATAGAAGAATATGTTAATAAATTAGTTGATATTTTTAAAAATTATGAATCTTTAAGATTAATATCATTTACAGATCATAATCACATTTCTGCTGAAGTTTACGAAGAATTTTGTAACAAATGTAAGAATATAAATTTGCTACCAGGAATTGAAGTCGATATATATTTGAATGGAGAATATAAAGAAAAGAAAGACTATAAACACATAATTGTGTATTTTGATAATACAAAATTTAAACTTGATACACACTGTAGTATAATAAATGAAAAATTAAAAAATACTCCTCTTTTATTACATGAATTTATAGATTTTTTAATCACGAAAATTAAAGTTCCTTTTTTATTAAGTCCGCATTTTATTAAACAAGGCAAGAGAGCAATTAATTATGATTGGGATGAGGAAAGGACAAAAGAAAACATAGATAAGTATATTGATCAAATGATTTGCTTTTGGGAAACATCTAATCATAGTAATATTATAAAGGCGATAGATTTTTTAAAAGAATTTGATAAAAATGAAAAAGTTAGTGTAATATCTTTTTCAGATTCAAATAACACTGAAAAGTTAATTGAATATTTAAACAATCCAAATCAATATTTTGCAGCTTTACCAACTTTTGAAGGAGTAAGAATGGTAGGCTCTGATTGCAGAAGGATTAAATTTGAAAAAACAATTTTAACTGAAAGTAACAAAGGACTTTACATTGGAAAAGTTAAGCAAGGTAACAATGAATTATTTTTAAGTCCAAAACTGAATGTAATTATTGGTGGTAGAGGATCTGGAAAATCGTTATTAATTGACGGAGTTGCATTAGTCTTAAAAAAGCAACTTACTAATGCTTTAACAAAGGAACGATTAAAGTATTTAAAAAATATGTCTTATGAAGTGTACGACATGAATGAAAATAATTTGAAAAATCATAATTTTCAAATAGACTATTTTAATCAAGGATTTATTCTGAATTTATTTGATAAAAACGAAAATTTATTAGAAAATATTTATTTCGAAAATGAATTTGATAAATTAACTAAATTCAATCCAGAAGAAATTAGAAGTAGTATAATCAAGGATTTGAATTATAAAAAAAAGAAGAAAGAAGTTCTAAAAGACAATATTTCGTCAATTATTTCAAAAAATATTATTATTAACGACTCTGAAAATGAATTGCAAATTAAAAAAATAAAGGAAGAATCTTTAATTGAATATGTGGATATTGAAAAAATAAAAAATAATATATTTAATTCTGAGTTTATTCCCATCCAATTGAAAGATAATACTATAATTAAAACAAAAGGCTTAGAATTTATAGAATCAATATTATCTGAAACAAATAAATATAATGATAAAACAATTAAGAATAATATTAAATCCAAAATTATTAACAAGTATAATGATAATTTAGATGAAAAAAACAAAATAAGAAGTGCTAAAAATAGTTTATTGGAAAATATCAAAAAGCAAATTAGAAGAGATGCTAACGAATATATAAACAGGGTTCGATTAATTAATAATCTGTTAACAATAGCTAAAAATAACTATTCCAATTCAGACGAAGCAAAAATAGAAGGTTATTGCAATAATTATTTTATTTTTAAAAGTGAGTTAAATGTAGAGAAAATTCTAAATTATTTATATAATGTTTTTAATGTATATTTTGATTCTTCTAAATGTAAACAAAGAATTAATTGTGACAAAAGTGATTCTAATAATTTATTAAAATTAATAGAAGGATTTTGTTATTTTCCAGAAGATTTATTAATGGAATCAAAAAATATAGATAATTTAACTGATGAATTAAAAACATTAAAAAGCTTAAATATTAATGTTGTAAATAGTATATATTACAAAGAAGACAAGAAAAAAATAATTAATATAAAAAATTTATCACCTGGTACAAAAGCAAATATATTAATGGAATACATAGTATTTAAGGACACGAAAGTACCGTTGCTGATTGACCAACCCGAGGATAATATAGATAATAAAACGATATATAAAGTATTAACTGATTGGTTTATAACACTTAAAAATAAAAGACAAGTAATTGTGGCAACGCATGATGCTAATATTGTGGTTAATGGTGATGCAGAAAATGTAATAATATGCGAGCAAAAAAATGATAATGAATTTGTATATGAATATGGTGCTTTGGAAACAGCCAATGTATTAGAAAAAATATCTAATATTTTAGATGGCGGTAATGAAGCAATTAAAAGGAGGTTATTGAAATATGGAGAATAATATTACAGTTGAACTAAAAGAAAATATTAAAATTAATATTAGTTCTGATTCACCAGATTTTTCTGAATTAGTTAAAAAAATAATAGAAATTGATGATTTAGATTTAGATAAAATAGTTGTAGAATCAACAGATACTCAATTTGATAAAAATTCTTTTGAAGAAGCATTAAAAGAAGCAATAAAAGAAATTAAAGATGAGTTACGTATAAACAGAGAAAAATTTGAAATTGCTCTAGATGAATTAAATAAATTAAATAATTAATAACAGCAGAATGATAATAAAAATGTCTATTTAGCGAGGATTCAAATACAAACGAATTCGGTACAAGCGTCCTTGTACCATAGAAGAAGACACTTTTAAAAAATAATGCATTTGCTGCTTAAATCCAGCCAAAGCATTATTTTTCAGTAAATATATACATGCTAGTGAACTAGCATGCAATGACTTGAGAAGGAGTAAATAGACAAATGAATTGGATTAATCGTGAAGAAGATAATGTTAATATTAAACGTTTAAATGAATATAAGTTACCTGTGATAATAAATGTTAATCAATTAGTAGATATTTTAGGAATATCTAAGCAGCAGGAAAAAATATATTTTTATAAAGAATCAAGAAAAGAGTGCTTATATAAAATAGTAGAAATTCCTAAACGCTCTGGCGGTATCAGAAAATTAGAAATTCCGATATAATCATTAAAGATAATCCAAAAATCAATTAACAACGTTATATTAAGCAAATTTAAAATGTCTAAGGAAGCTAATGCGTATATAAAAAAAAGAAGCATAGTTACAAATGCAATTCCACATGTTGGGGCAAAAACAATTATTAAAATTGACATTAAAGATTTTTTCCCATCTATAAATTTTAAACATGTTTATAGACAATTTAGATATTTTGGCTATGGAAAAAATGTAGCTAAATATTTAGCTTTATTGTGCGTAGATGGAAATCTTAAATTACCACAGGGTGCTCCGACTAGTCCAACATTATCAAATTTGATAAGTGTTCATATGGATAGCAGAATTAGAGGATATTGTGCAAAATATAATTATTCATATACTAGATATGCTGATGATATAACTATCTCGACAAAAGAAAAACTTAATCTTTCAACTATAATGTCAGTTAAAAATTTTGTTTTTATGATATTGCGAGATTTAGAATTTGAACCTAACGAAGAAAAATTTAAATTTTTTTACAATGGTGCAAAACTTCAAGTAACTGGAGTTGTAGTTAATAATAAATTAAGTGTACCTAAAGAAAAAATTAGAGAACTGGATAACGCCATAAGGTATATTAGCAAATATGGGCTTATAGAACATATGAAATATTTAAAAATAGATAATAATAATTATATAGGACACTTGTATGGGTTAGCATATTATATTAAAATGATAGATCAAGTGAAAGGAGAGTTTTATTTACAAAAGTTAAATAAATTAAATCTTTAGTATGTATGAGTTTGTTGAAAGTTGGAGTAATAATTCAAAGGTAATAGATAAAATAAAAGAATACTTGCCATCGTATTTATCCCAATTTAAATTAGAAGATCAGCCAATAATTTGTAAATTATTGGAAAATGTAGAATATTACAGTGAAGATGAATTAGAATCTATTTCAATTGAATATTTTAAAGTTATTGATAGATTGTGTGCCAAAATCAAAACACAATATGTAGTAAGTACTATATTTCAAGATGACAAGATTAATCATAATACGACAAAAATAATAAGTTGGTGTCCAAAATATATCAAAGTTATGACAAATATATCAAAATGTGATTTAAAAGAAGTAAGTAATCTAATACTAATAGACGATTATTGTGGTAGTGGTGAGACAGTTTTAAATGCATTAAAGTACTTAGAGAAACAAATAAATAATAATTTAAAGGTATTTTATTGCCCAATATTTATTACTTCTGTTGCAAATAATAGGCTAAATAGCCAAAAATATAATCATATCAAGTTGGTTATCGTTGATCATATCATAAACAAAGCCCAATGTTTATCTGTTAATAGCATATTTACTGATAAGGAAAAAGAGCAATTTATTAGAATATGTTACGAAAAAAACATAGGTAAGATTTATGGATACAACCTAATAGAAGATAAATTTGCAACAAGAATTTTTACACCTAATAATTCGTTGGGAATATTATGGTATTCTGAAAGATTATATAAACCATTATTTAGAAGAGAAGGACAGAGATTAGAAAAAAATTACAAATATTTGTCAAATGAACAGATTAATGAATTTAAAGAAATTATAATTCGTACGGATGATAAAGAAAGACTTATAAAAGCAAAATTTGCATTTTTATTGTATAAAAATTATAATTTAGATGAAATAGAATATTTTTTAGGTATAAATTGCGGCAAAATTATATTAAAAAATTTGCTTGAAGAAAAAGTATTAAGGTTAAGTAATAACAGATATTGCTTTTATAAGAATTTAGGAAAATATTTTAGAGAAGAAAAACTAAATACGTATATTGAATTTGGTATAGTTATAACAAAACAAGATGAAATTGAAAACAAATTAAGAGGATTAATTGCTTAAAATATTATAATTTATTTGTCAAATTAAATTAATAGTTAAATTGTTCTAAACGTGAGAATTATTTTAGCATTTATTGATAATTTTACAGTTTTAGTTAATTCTCAGTTTTTACTTTTTAAGAAAAAACATGAAAAATTTGCCATAAGCTTAAAATTAAATTTTCTACGTGAAAAATTGTGCTCATGAATAGACAGCCTCAAATTTGAACTATAATGTCATGTGATTTTGAGATCAAATCATATTCTTTAAATTGATTTAATAAAAATAGATTCAAAGATTTGTTAAATTATTCTTGATTATTATCAAATGGAAAAGAATATCTCTAATAATTTGATCAATTAAACAACCATGGTTATATTGAAATGTCAATTTCAATTAAATACATTTATTGTATATTCTTGTTAATAAATTTGTTGTTACTTTGATAAACCGCAAAGTTTTGCATAGTCTACTTGTCTATAAAACCAACTATTTGCAATAAATAAACAAAATGTTTACAAGTATTAAATTCAAGCATAATTATTATGCTTACATAAGATATAAAGAAAGGATTATGATATAAGCTTATTAATATACTATAGGCTTGCATTATACAAAAATAAAATGAAAATTTTATTATTACATTTAAGTGATATTCATGTTAAAGATAAAAATACATATTCAACTGAAAAAATTGAAAAAATGATTAGTGCTATTTCTCAAGAAGAATCTATCGATAAGGTTTTTATAGTTTTATCAGGAGATTTGGCTTTTGAAGGGATAAAGGAACAATATAAATTGTGTAGAAAAATTTTAGGGCAAATTATTGTTAAGCTAAAACAACTATACAATATTACAAATCATATTGATGTTTTAACCGTTCCTGGGAATCATGATATTAATTTCAATAATGTGCCATTATCTAGAGCAGAAATTCAAACAAGATTTTTTAAAAATAGTGAAAATGAACAAATTTATACTGAATTTATAAAAAAGATGGATGGTTTTTTTGAATTTGCATCTGACAATAGATGTTTTGTATCAAATAAAATTGTTGACGTTAGGCAAATTCAAGTGGGCAATTATACGATACAATTTAATTTAATAAATTCCGCAATTAATTCTATACTTAAGGATCCAATTGGAGATGATGATAAGGGATTACATTATATTGATGATGCAGAAATAGCCAAAATGGAAAGTAATAAAAATAGTGATTTGATTATATCCATTATGCATCACTCACCAGAATGGTATAATGAAACATGTAGGCATAAATTATTATCATATATAAATAACAAAACTGATTTTTTATTATGTGGGCATGAACATATTAATGTTGAAAGTGAAGTGGTGCAAAGTGAAGCAAAAGTTACAAGAATTTGCGGTGGACCACTTGTTTTTGAAAATAAAAGTATATTTAATACCATTATATTGAATACTGATGAAAATAAATATAAGACCTGCAAATATATTTGGTGTAATAACATTTACCAAATAGAGAATAGTGAATATAAAAAAATTGATAACGATATAAAAATTAACTTGACATTTTATAATGATTTTATAAATGATCAAACATTTAATAACATAAATGATTTCAGAGAATTTTTCATTTTTCCAGAATTAACTGAAGTTAATAAAGAGCAAAAGGAACAAGTAATAAATAATAAAAAAATGTTTGAACTATTTGAAAAAAAGAAAATGATAATTATTGAAGGTGATGATTATTCTGGTAAAACTTCTTTGAGTAAGTTTATTTTTTTAGAATCGTTAAAAAGCAAGGTTCCTGTTTTTTTCGACATGAAACGCCTTAATTCTGTTAGAATAAATAAGATTATCGATTTTGCATTTACAGAACAATACAATAAAACACATTATAATAAATCAAATTTTTTACAGGAACTGAAAATTAATAAGATTGCAATAGTTGATGATGCTGACAGGATAGAATCTCAACAATTTGAATTTCTAATAGAGGAATTAAAAAAATCATTTGGCACAATCGTAATATTTAAGGGTTTAAAATCACAGTATGATATTATAGAATTAGCAAACAAGCATTTAGATGAAGAAAATGATACAATTACACTTAGCATTTGTCCTATATATAGTGATACTAGAGAATTATTAATTAAAAAAGTATGTAAAGTTTTAGTGCCTAATATTTCTGACATAGAATTAGATACCAAAACAAAAGAAATTAATAATATTATTAGAAATCAAATGCAGATTTTTAATCTTAATCCATATTTTATAGTTTTATTTGTTAAAACAATACTCGCTAGTGGTTATGAAAAAGGAGAGGCTAATGTATTTAACTCAGTATTTGTATCAAATATAACAAATATATTAAAGACAAATTTAAAATTAGATATAAATGTTTCTTTACTAATTTTACAAAGAATGGCTTATTATATTCATACAAATAAAGAATATCCGATAAAACCTGCATCTATAACAAAAATAATTTCTGAGTATAATGAAGAAGGAAGAGGGTACAGAAAACCACTAAATCCTGTTGAAATAATTAATGATCTTGTAGAGACTAGAATTATTAATTATTATAATGACGAAGGTGACGTATGTTTTTTTAATAATTCATATTTAGCTTATTTTATAGCAAAAGAGTGGCTGAAACTGACTGATTTAAAAGAATTAGAGAAAATAGTTGATAATATATGCTTTGGTATAAATGGAGAAATTTTATTGTTTATTTGTTATTTATATGAAAATTCTCAAGTTCTCATTTTTAATACGATATTAGAAAGAGCAGAATCATTTTTTGCTAATTTTGATGAATTAAATTTTATAAAAAATAATATTAAATATTTTTTGAATGACAAGAAAAAAATAGAATTAGGACTTCCTAATGGACGTGAAAAATTATGTAAACAAAAAGAAATTAAAGAGCAAGAAAAAAGATTAACTTCTAAAGAAAAATTAAAGTATATTAATATTTATGATTATGATGAAAATACAATTACCGAAGCACCGATGGTCTTTTCTAGGGGAATAAAATATATAGAAATTTTAGCAAAAACTTTACCTGACTTTATTCATAGCATGGATATTAATCAAATAAAAAAATTTGTTAAAGCAATTTATATTTACCCTAACAAACTTTTATTTAATGTTTTTAAACCTGTTGATGATATGATTGAACATGAATTGACTGCCAAAAGTATAGAAGAATATGGGATAGTCAATTATAGTGAAATAGATAAAACAATTATTACAATTAAAAATATATCCCAAACTGTTTTACTAAACATTTACGATATGACCGCAAGGTATGCTGCTTCAAATGCGACAATTATGGCATTAAATAATTATAATTATCAAAATAATTGGAATTATTGCTTGCAAAACGCTATGTTTTATGATAATATTGGTGAGACTGAAATAATGGGTGAGAAGCTTATTAAATTATGCAATGATAGTGATAACAAAACTATACAGAACTTAGCTATTAGAGTATATCATAAACATTTGCTGTTTAATAATATAAATTATGTTGGGAAAATCCAACAACAAATCTCATTATTTTTTCCAGCAATTAATCAACAATCTAAATATTTAGATAATAAAACTCAAATTATGAAACAGATTCGTACAAAAATAAAAAAATAGAAGCACTATATTGGTCCTGCCCCAATTGGTCATTAAATATAGACTCTATGACCTAATATCTATATTTTTTATACATGTCATATAGCCACGTTGATAGTGCTTCTAGAATTATTATATGAAAAAAATAAATTAATATGAATAAAAAAATATAGTAATACGTTATATACAAAATTTTTATCAAGTTGTTAATTGGCATATAAATTTAAGGAAGGAAGTTATAAATGTTCGATATTAAAAAAATTTCAATTTTGCACGAAAAATCATTAGAAAAATATTTGAATTCGTTTAATGGTTTGCAAGATTATGCAATGCAAGAAAGTTCGCAGAATAAACTATTCTCGATAATTTACTTTAATGAGTAGCACGGTAGAAAGACCAGAAGATTGGCCACAAAACGGCAGGGAAAAAAAACTTGAGAATATTCGTTCAAAGTTCGTAAGATTCATAAATAATCCCAATTTGTTAAATAAAGAGCTGATTTTAAACTTAGTAACCTCAAATGATTTGAATGAAGAAAATTATTTTGGATTATGTAGATTTACAGATTATGAAGTTGCTATGATTAACGAAATATATAAATATGCTACAATTGTACAATGTACACAAGCAAAATTGTGGATTTATGAATTTCTAATTGATACTGTTATTCTTAAAAAAACGATGAAAATGATGATGTCGAATAAATTATTTAATGAAGTCTTTGTAAGTGGTAGTTATTCATGTTTACATCATGCGTTAAGAGTTTTTTATAATGCGTATGCTTATTTTAGAACTGAAAAAGATAAAACATTTTTCCAACATTTAATAATAACAATTAAAATGTTTTATGATATTGCTCGTTTTCAAGACCAACTTCTTGAATATGTTGGTGGTATCATTACTTTAATCTATGATTTAAGTTTTAATATTAATTCCAAAAAATTAGCCATTTGTCAATTTAACAGGAATGAAATTAAAATTTTATTTGAGATTATAATAAATATAATGAATGATAATCATATTGATCCAACAGAAAGACCATATAGAGGAATGATTAATATATTAATAGCTAATTACGTATTAAAGTCTAGAAACAGTAACAAAAATGGATTTATTTATAAATGTTTACCCAATGAAGCTACGCAGAAAACGTTTGAAAATAAAGAAGTTTGGATGAAAAGCATAAAAATGTTAAATGATAAGCGAGAAGGCATTACATTTAAAAACATTATGTATAGCAAAGATTGGATGAGTAAAGATTGGGCAAAAAAAGTAAAGTTGATAGATGATATTACCAAATATACATGTTCATTTACAAAAGAAGAACCTACTGAAAAAATGAAAAATAAATATGGTCATAACGTATATGGTTTTAAAAATGATAAAATTGTTAATTTAATTTCACCTGTTTATAAAAAATTAGGTGTACCGCAATTTAGTTTGGTTATGGCATATGATGTTATTTATGATCATAAATTGATTGAAAATGAGATAAATTATATTATAGATATAATTGATTTATTTGATATAACGGATGAGAAAAAAAATGATTTGCTTTCAAACATATTATCATATTGGAATTTAACCGTCAAAGATAAAAAATGGAAATATGAAAATGAGAGAAGATATGAAATAAGAATATTCAATTATAACTATATTGATTCCACATGCAATGATAATTTTTTAAAAATTGTTAGTTCGATTTATTTGTTGCCAGATTTTGTAAATAAAAAGAACTTAAAACATGACCTAATAGCTATCGAACGAAAATCCAAATTGACTTCAATTGCTTTGAAAAACTATCAATTTTGTAATGATTGTTTGCAGGCAGATTTTGACAATGCGAATGATAAAATATGCCATGTATGCGGTTCAAATAATGTAGTAACAATAAAAAAGTAATACAAATAAATCATCACCAATTTCAATTGGGGTAACATTAATTACTTTTTCAGTTAAATATATTTCTATATCAATAAAATTGCACTTAAAATTGAAAAAATTAGATAATGTAAATAAGTTAAAACTAGGCTTTTCAAATCAGATTATGATCTAAACAGTTTACTAAAAAAAGATTTACACTTTGTTGCTTTAAAAAGAGTATAGTAACAAAAAATTAAACTATGAAATGATATTATGCCTCTAAGGTTTATAAAGATTAAATACAAAATTAGTCACCATTTATTGAAATAAAAAAGGCCCTTTAAATTAGTTTAGGGTTCAATCAATTTGCTATATAAAGAAGTATATGGTCAAAAAAATTAATTATTATTGTACATAGTCTCCAAAAAGGACAGTGAGTTAAAATAAAATTATTCACTATTTATTTTGGAGATTTTTTATTACGGGAATGGAAATAAGTAAATAAAAGGAACAAAACATTTAAATTTATATTTTAAATACATTGTGTTTTATGTATAGTATATCCTTTCTAGTGTTCACCTGAAGCAATTAATAAATTTTCTTTTATAATGAAAAAAATACCAATAAAAAAGTTTAGGGTCATCCTGGACTTCTTTATTGGTATATGCTAACCATAAACTAATTTATATAATCCTAAAAAAATTGTGATTTAAAATAATCACCATTTTTCATATTCAACTATTCATAATTTAATTATAATGAAGATATTAAAAGTTTACTTATAAAATGATAATATACATGGCATTTATATATGTTAGCAACAAGCGATTAAATAGATAAATGCCATATTTCTACAAGAAATTTGTTTAAGACTTTAATTTTTTTCATAATTGTGGTATTATATAATAAATTATTTTTAGTTTAACATTAAATTTGGAGATATTATGAAAGATATATTAATAACAAATAACACTAATATAAAATTTCTTGCTAAAATAAAAGAATCATTAAGAAATTGCTTAAACTGCTATTTTTCTGTAAGTTTTATTAAAAAGGCAGGATTAGTGTTATTTGAAAAAGAATTAGAAGATGCCTTAAAAAGAGGTGTAGATGTAAAAATTATTACATCAACTTATCAAAACTTTACTGATATAGCATCATTAGATATATTTAATAGATTTCAAAAATTATACTCCAATTTTAGTTGTCATCTAGATTTAAACTGTTTCGGTGATAATGGCTTTCATTCTAAAGGATATATTTTTGAATATGAAAGTGAAGTAGAGTTTATTGTTGGAAGTACCAATATTACTAGATATGCGATCTTAAAAAATGTTGAGTGGAATGTTTCATTATTCAGAAAAAGTGATGATAAAATAGTTTCAGATGTGGTTAAAGAATTTAATGTACTATGGGATGCAACATATGAATTAAATGAAGAATTAATTGATAAATATAAAATAATGTTGAGTTATGCTATTGAAAAATGGGATATGGATTATTTCAATCCAAGTATTGCACCAGTCAACCCAAATTCAATGCAAAGAGAAGCACTAAAAGAATTAAGAAGATATAGGGATTTAGGCGTTGATAAAGCATTAGTTGTTGCTGCAACAGGTTCAGGTAAAACATATTTAGCAGCATTTGATGCTAGAAACTTTTCACCCAATAGACTTTTGTATATTGTTCATAGAGATACGATTTTAAATGATGCACTAAATACATTTAAAAAAGTGTTTGGATATGAACATACTTATGGCTTTTATACTGGTAAAAAACAAGACTTAGGTGCAGATTTCATTTTTGCAAGCTCTTCAATGATAGCAAAACATTTAGATGAATTTAATAAAAATACCTTTGATTATATTGTCTATGATGAAGTACATCATATAATGGCAGAAAATGGACAGAAAATATTTACTTATTTTGAACCTACTTTTTTATTAGGTCTTACCGCAACGCCAGAAAGAATGGATGATAAAAATGTTTTAGAACTATTTGAAAATAATGTTCCATTTGAATTGCGATTAAGAGATGCAATTATAAATGATTTAGTTGTTCCTTTTCATTACTATGCAATAAGAGATGAATTTGCTGATTATAGCAGCAATGATAAAGCAGTTATTGCAAGAGAAATATCAAAAAATATAAATGTTGAATTTATTGCAAGCCAAATAGAATTAAGAAGAGAACCCAATAAAAAATTGAAATGCCTAGCATTTTGTTCAAGTATAGAACACTCAAAAATGATGGCTCAGGGATTTAATGATATTGGATATAACGCTATTGCATTAACGGGCAATAACAACTTTGGTCAAAGAATAGTGGCATTTAAAGAATTACAAGATGATGCTAAACAACTAGAAATAATATGTACTGTTGACATCTTGAATGAAGGTGTTGATATTCCATCTGTAAATATGGTATTATTTTTAAGACCAACTGAATCGCAAACAATATTTTTACAACAATTAGGTAGAGGTTTGAGAAAATATCCAGATAAGGAGTATGTAACAGTACTTGATTTTATTGGCAATAATTATGAAAGATCAATACAAATAGCACTTGCACTTGGAACACTTGGTAAAACTACCTATACTGAAAAGGCTTATTTAAGCGAAATGATAAGAACCGATTTTAATTCGTTAAACATTCCAGGAGTTGAAATATTCTTTGATGAACTTGCTAAAGTTGATGTTATTAATTATATAAATAAACAGAACTTTAATAAAACTGATTACTTAAAGAAAGATTACCTAAATTTTAAGAAATATATGCAATTAGAATCATATCCAACACACGTAGATTATATTAATTCTGATATTGCACCAGATTTAATTAGATTTATGAAATCAAAAATAAATGGTAAGAAAAATAAATCATACTATTCATTTCTTAAAAAGATAAATGAAGATAATATTCCAATATTTACAAGTGAAGAAAATGAGCTAATTGATAAAATTTCAGAAATGTTACCTATTGTAAGATGTGATGAAATATTAATATTAAAATCATTGTTAGAATCAGATACTATTGATACTGAAAAAATACTTGGATATAATTCTAAAATAAATATTAATACTATCAATCACGCTATAATGTTACTAAAAAAAGATGGAATATTAGATAATGATAATAAAATTAATATTGAATTATTATCAGATGATATGAAGGTTTATTTAGCTGACTTATTTGACTATGCTTTATTGAAGTATGAAATTGATTTTGGAGACTTTGATGGAACATTTAAAGTCATGGCAAATTACTATAAAGAACAAATTATGAGGGTTTTGTTAGAAAATGCATTAACGTTCATGAAAGGTACGAAATTTGATGACAATGGTACAACTTATGTATTTGTTGGATTAAAGAAAGATTCGTCAAAAGAAGAAAAGCTAAATTATAAGGATAAATTTATATCTAGTAAAGTATTCCAATGGGAAAGCGAGAATAATACTACGTTAGAAAATAGTACAGGTAAAAAACTACTTAATACAAAAGTAGTTCACTTGTTTGTTAGAAAAATGGATGAACAAGATGGTATAACTTTACCATTTACTTATTTTGGCACTTGCACATTCACAAATGCAAGAAAAACCAAAAATAACCAATGCGATACGTTAACATTTGATATTGTACTAGATAACGAAGTAAGTGAAGAATATTATTTAGATTTTGAAATACCAAAAGGAAAAGATTATGAATAACAAAAAACATATTGAAGTAGTAGCTGCGGTAATAAAAAAAGACGATAAATTCTTTTGTTGCCAAAGAGGCAAAAAAAACGAATGCGCTTTTAAGTGGGAATTTCCAGGTGGTAAAATAGAACCAGGAGAAACTAGAGAAGAAGCATTAAAAAGAGAAATAAAAGAAGAACTAGATTGTAATATAATAATTGAAAAATTTATTACAACCATTAACTATGAATACAATACATTTTTACTAACAATGCATGTATATTTATGCCATTTAAAAGATAACGAACCAATTCTTTTAGAACACAAAGCTTCATTATGGTGCGATAAAGATAAATTAGAAACACTTGATTTTGCGGAAGCCGACAGATTACTTTTGAAATTAATTTAACAAAAAAGACTTTATTTGTTTATAGCTTAATGCATAAAATTAAAGTATATAATTGATTATTCTATGTGATTTATTAATTGATAAAAAGTACTCAATTGTGTTTATATGAATTTTCATTTTTATAGACACAAATGGGTACTTTTTGTTGTAATTATCACAATATAATTGTCTGCTTTAAACAAGTTATTTACATAATCCTTTAAATTTTTAGCAAAAAATGGTATAATATATAAAAAGGGGAAAAATGATATGGGCTTATTTTGGTATAAAAATAATAATAAGGAGTTTACAACTTTTGAATCGTTCAGTAAGGAAATAGACTATTTATTTAATCTTGATAAATTTATTTCTAGGAAAGAATACATTAATTTTTATAACGATGCACTACCAGTTTATAATGAATTGCAATTAATGGGAGAGAAGAACATTCTAAAAGAGTGGTGTAAGAAAAATAGTATAGACTATAAATTACTAAGCAAATATATGGATGAATTTGCTAATACGGAAGCCTTAGTTAAAGAACATAATAATAAGTTTATTAGTAAGCACTTAAAATCTGACAAAGAATATTTGGATAACATATTAAAAAAAGATGATCCCAATATTATTTTAGATGAAGAACAAAGAAAAGTTGTATTATCTGATGAAGACTATACGCTTGTAGTTGCTGGAGCGGGAGCAGGCAAAACAACAACAATTGAAGCCAAGGTCAAATATTTGGTGGAAAAACAAAATGTTGATGCTGAAAAAATTCTAATAGTATCTTTTACTAAAAAAGCTACTGAAGAATTAAAAGAAAGATTTAAACGACTTGAACTAAATGTTAATATTGCAACATTCCACTCTATTGGTAACACAATAATTAAAGATAATGAACAAGTTAGACATAGAATCGTGTCTACAGGCTACATGTATGATAAAATTAGAGAATATTTAACAACTAAATTGGATGATGAATATTTTATCAAAAAAATATTGTTATTCTTTGCATCATATTTAAATATGCCTTTTGATGAAACAAATACAACTCTTTTATTTAAATCATTAAAAGATAATAATCTAACAACATTAAAAGCAGATTTAGAAACAATAATCAATGACTATCAAAAAGAACAAACAAAAAATAGAATTACTATTAATAATGAAAGAGTAAGATCTATTGATGAATGTAGAATAGCCAATTTTTTATATATTAATGGTATTGATTATGTATATGAACCAGTTTACAGATATGGTTTTAAAGATACTACTAAACCATACTGCCCGGATTTTGCTATAAAACAAGGTAATGAAACTGTTTACTTAGAACATTTTGGAATATCTCAAGATGGTAAAAATAATAGATTTACTGAAAAAGAATTAGAAGAATATAAAAGACATGTCAATGATAAAATTTTATTACATCGTGAACATGGTACAAAATTAATTTATACATTCTCTAAATATAATGATGAAAGAGATTTAATTGAGCATTTAAAAGAAGAACTTCAAAAAGTAGATATTAAACTAGACACTAAATCTAGTATAGATATTTACAAAAAAATAGTTAAAAACGCTGAAGATAAATACTTCAGCAAGTTCATAACTTTAATCTGTAATTTCATTTCTAAATTTAAAGTTAACAATTTTAAAACTTCACAATTTGATGAATGGAAAATCAATGTTAAAGATGAAAGAACAAAATTATTTATTGATATTTGTTATCAATGCTATTTGGCATATACAAAAGCTTTAAACGATTATAATGCAATTGATTTTGAAGATATGATTAATAATGCTGCAAATATTTTAGACAAAAGAATTAAAGAAAATGACTTACTTCCATATGAGTACATACTTGTTGATGAATACCAGGATATTTCATTACAAAGATTCGATTTGTGTGAAAAATTAAGCAAAGTAAGTAATGCTAAAATAATTGCTGTAGGCGATGATTGGCAATCAATATTCAGATTTAGTGGTGCTAAAATAGAACTATTTACCAAATTTGAAGAAAAAATGGGATATGCCAATGTATTAAAAATTACTAAAACCTATCGAAATTCACAAGAATTAATTGATATTGCTGGTGGATTTGTAATGGTAAATGACGAACAAATTAAAAAATCTTTGAAGTCTAATAAAACTATCAAAGATCCAGTAATATTAATGAGCTATAACGACTCATATGAAAAAGATGAAAATGAAAAAGGGCCATTTTATAGATTAGGAGAAGCTATTGAAAAATCATTAGATCATATTGTTTCTACCAATGGTGAAGAAAAAAGTGTGTTACTAATAGGTAGATTCGGTTTTGATGGAAAAAATCTAACAAAACTTGAAAATTTCTTCTATTTGGATGGCAAAAAAATTAAATCTAAAAAATATCCTAATTTAAATATCGACTTTTTAACTGCACATAGTTCAAAAGGATTGGGATACGACAATGTCATTGTTATAAATGGTAAAGATGATATATTGGGATTTCCTTCTAAAATAGAAGATGATCCTGTAATGAAATTAGTTATTAAAGATGATGAAAATATTGATTATGCGGAAGAAAGAAGACTATTCTATGTTGCATTAACTAGAACCAAAAACAGAGTTTACTTAATAACTCCTCAATACCATCCTTCTAAATTTATATTAGAAATTAAAGATCAATTTACTAATGTAATTTTAAAAGGAGTAGAGCTTAATCCAACTGATGAAAATGACTTTAGAAGAAAATGTCCTAATTGTGGCTATCCGTTACAAAGAAGAAAAAGCAATTTTAAATTTATGTTAGGTTCTAAAACCTTATGGATATGTTCAAATGATCCAGAAATTTGTGGATTTATGACAAACGATTTAAAGGGTGGATATCTATCAATATCAAAATGCCCTGAGTGTGAAGATGGTTATTTAATTGTAAAACCTATACGTAATGCAAAAGGAGAAGACACTGGTAATAGAATGCTTGGATGTACTAATTACAAAAAAGATGGAACTGGATGCAAAGGCTATTTAATGCCTTACAATTATACTCAAGATAAGGGAAAACTTGCAATAGAATTTTATGACAAAAATATGAAAATAGATAAAATGATATTAATGGGGTATCCAATTAAAGAATTAGTATATAAGACATTAGATTGCATTAAAACAGTTGAAGCTAAATATTCTAACTTTCAATTTAATTTATATTCTTTAAATGATTTCTTAAGAGGAAAAGAAAGTAAAGTAATTAATTCATTTAAATTAAACGGACTTCGTAATTTTGGTATGATCAAAAAAATATATTATAAACAATTACAATCATTTTTAAATGAACTTATAAAAGAAGAAATATTGAGTGTTGATAAAGAAAATTATAATGCTATTTCAATAATAAATAGTAACGTTGATGATGAAATGTGTAAGAACATTTTCTCAAATGTTGTGAAATAAAAAATAATAAGATGATGAAGTAGTATAGTATGTTGTAATTGTTTTTTACATGTATTTATTTCATTCAGTGATAACGTGTATTTTTGTAGCTAAAATTGTAAAAACAAAATTAAATTGTATAAAAATAATGGTAAAAAACACAAAATATGATATAATATATCTAATAATGGAGATGATATTATCAAAGTAACAAATAAGTATTTCAAAAAATGGAAGATATATAATGATTATAAAAAATTTATCTATAGGCTGAAAAGAAAACAAAAAAAGAAAAAAATAAAAAAAGAAAGTTATGAAAAAAATACACATAGAATAAAAATAAGCAAAAATCAAAATAATGTTAAAACTCAAATTTTTCAAGTTCCCAATAATTTTAGCATAATTAACAACTCAACTGAGGTCTTAACTTTCTTTTCAAATATCAATAAAACAATAAGAGAAGATAAATCAAGTATACTTAGAATATTCTTTGATATGACTGGCATTGTTGAAATGACAGTAGATGCCTTAATTTATTTAATAGCTATAATTAAGAATATTAAAAAAGAAAAAAATAAATCATATATATTTGGCGGTAATATGCCCAAAAATGAATTATGTAGCAAAATAGTAAAAGAATCTGGATTTTTAGAACATATGAATTCTACTAACATAGAAACAATTCGAAATATGAAAAAATTAAGAATATGTTCTGGCAATAATGTTGACGTTAATGTTTTAAAAGGTGTATGTGATTTTATAAACGAATGTGTTAATGTTGGAATAAAGGGTACACGAAAGTTATATACTATTATTGGTGAAATGATGAATAATGCGACACAACATGCTTATTCTGACGATAGTGATAATTACGCTCAAAAATGGTTGCTTTATATAGAAAATATAGAAAGTATGTTTAAATTTACTTTTTTAGATACTGGTTTAAGTATACCAAATACGATTAATAAAAAATTCTTTAATGATTTTTCAAAAAGCGATAGTTCTTTAGTTGTTTCGGCTCTAAATGGCGAGATGCGTTCACAAACCAAACTTGCATATAGAGGGGAAGGACTTCCTATTATAAAAAAATCAGTTACTGATGGCTATTTGAAAAAGCTAAATATCATTAGTAATAAAGCTTGTTGTGTGTTGAATTCTAATAATAATGAAATAGAAATTCAAAACTTTAAAATACCTTTAAATGGGACATTATATTATGGCGAAATAGATTTTACTGAGGAGGTGCAAGTCAATGATAATTAATATTCCACGCGATTTTACTGATACACCAGGTCCAAGATATAAAAGTGATGGTGATTTTTCTGGTGAATTATTTAGAGAAACAATATTAGAGCCAAAATTTATTGAGGCAGAAAAAGAAAATTTAAAGTTAAAAATAGACTTTGATGGCGGGTATGGTTATTTGATCTCTTTTTTAGAGGAAGCTTTTGGTGGCTTAGCAAGAAAGTATGGTAGTGACAGGGTATTAAAAATTTTGGAATTTAAATCTGATGAAGAGGAAGCGTTGATTGAAAAAGTACGTTCTTATATTATTAACGCAAACAAAGAATAATGCAAAAACATAAAAAAATTTTTTCTATTCTTCTCGTCTTAATAACAATTGCTTGCATTGTTTGGCTAATAGTTAAAGGAAATGAGGAAAATTTTTGGAATGTTAGGTTTTTTGAAATTATTTCAATATATCTAACTACCATTTTAGGATTGATAGGTTTATTTATAACTTTATTTATTTTAGAGTACAATAATGAAGAAAGAAGGTTTACCGATGCGTTATCAATATTGATAACGAAAATGATAGAAATCCTTAATATTTCAACTCTAATTCCAAATATACCAGATGATGCTGAAGAATTTAATATAGTAAAGAAAAAAACGCTTTCTATTATTAAAACATTTAATAATTATGTTTCTATTTTACGTAAATATGATAAAAAAATTAACTTAGAAAAGGAAATAGAACAAATTTTTAATTTGTTCGGTAGGTATGAAACGATTATAGATACCTGTTTTCAAAATAAAAAAATATGTGATGAAACTATAACAAAATTAGAAATGTGTGTTAATTTAATTCTATATAATCTTTATGAAATTTCAGTAAAATTATATGTACCAAAATAAATTTAAAAATTGTAAATAAAATGATATAATATTTGATAGGTAGAATTGAATATTTAAAAACATAATAATTTTGTTGATGCTAAGTCGTCATCATAAATTGTGATGTTAAAAATATAAAAAAGAGAGTGACTTGATATGATGTCTCTAAAGTAGACAGTGAATAAAAATAAAATTATTCACTATTTACTTTGGAGGCATTTTTATTATGGGAAGAAAACCTAAATATACA